>Ga0314774_1000037_pt1 | contig 128510 bp, 120 predicted proteins | sample MetaGCBIA2018_FD_204515 | JGI IMG/M metagenome (GOLD analysis project Ga0314774, IMG submission 204515) | Cryopeg brine microbial communities from Beaufort Sea near Barrow, Alaska, United States - CBIA 2018 | ecosystem: Environmental > Aquatic > Marine > Coastal | place: USA: Alaska... | reverse complement strand
CAGATTCAGATACTTAGAACCTTAACGCCCTAACATGATACAGAATAATCTAGCTTGAAATTTATCCAGTATCATATAGTATAAATGCATAGCCCGTGATTCGTCGCGGAGCATTGCTGTCCAACTAAAACAGACCAACAAGACAGATTCGGAGAGAGTTATGTACGCACAGCTCGTTGACACCGGTACCAAGCGCCTCAAGACCCGTGAAGAGATGTCCCCCGAAGAGCGGGACTTTCAGGACAAAATAGACGCCGAAACCAAAATCGAAGCCAAAAACTGGATGCCAGACGGCTACCGGAAAACCCTGATTCGCCAGATTTCCCAGCACGCCCACTCAGAAATTGTCGGCATGCTACCGGAAGGCAACTGGGTTACCCGCGCGCCCACGCTAAAGCGCAAGCTTCAATTGATGGCCAAAATTCAGGACGAAGCAGGCCACGGCCTGTACCTTTACAGCGCCATGGAAACCCTGGGTGCTGATCGCGATGAAGAAATTCAGAAGCTGCACGATGGCAAAGCCAAGTACTCGAGCATATTCAACTACCCAACCCTGAACTGGGCCGATATGGGCGCCGTGGGTTGGCTTGTAGATGGCGCAGCCATCGTTAACCAGGTGGTTCTGCAGCGCACATCCTACGGCCCCTATTCCCGTGCGATGGTGCGAGTCTGTAAAGAAGAGAGCTTCCACCAGCGTCAGGGCTTCCAGATTCTGCTGGACATGATGCGTGAAGGCACTCCGGCCCAGAAAGACATGGTGCAGGATTCCATCAATCGCCTGTGGTGGCCGGCGTTGATGATGTTTGGCCCGCACGACGACGAATCCCCCAACTCGCAGCAGTCCATGGTTTGGAAAATCAAGCGCAAGAGTAACGACGAACTGCGCCAGATGTTTATTGACCAAACCATTCCACAGCTGGAATTCCTCGGCTGCACCGCACCCGATCCAGACCTTAAGTGGAACGAAGAATCCGGTCACTACGACTTCGGCACCATTGACTGGAAAGAATTCTACGACGTGCTCAAAGGCGATGGCCCGTGTAACCGTGAACGCATTTCTACTCGCCGCAAAGCGATAGACGAAGGCGCCTGGGTACGCGAATCCGCCGTGGCCTACGCCGCAAAACAAAAACAACGCGCCGCCGCTTAAATAGGCGCGCGAATAGGAGAGCACTTATGTCTGAATGGCGCCTTTACGAAGTTTTCGTGCGCAGCAAGCATGGCCTTAACCACAAACATGTGGGCAGCGTGCACGCTGCTGACAATGAAATGGCCATGGAAAACGCCCGTGACCTGTACACCCGTCGCAGCGAAGGCGTGAGCATCTGGGTGGTTCCTTCTGACACCATCACGGCCTCTGCTTCAGACGAGAAAGAAGTCCTGTTCGATCCGGCAGAAGACAAAGTGTATCGGCACGCGTCTTTCTACAAACTGCCAGACGAAGTCGGGCACATGTGAGGAGCGACCCATGACTGAACAAAAAGCTCTACAGGATTACCTGCTCCGCCTGGCGGATTCCGACATGATTCTAAGCCAGCGCCTTTGCGAACTGTGTGGCAAAGCGCCGGCCATAGAAGAAGAAATGGCCATAATGAACGTCGGGCTAGACCTGGTCGGCCAGGCGCGCAACTGGTACGAATACGCCGCCGAACTGATTGACGACGGCCGTGATGCAGACAAGTTGTGCTTCCTGCGGGACGCTCTGGACTATCGCAACCTGCTATTGGTCGAGCAGCCGAATGAAGACTACGCAGTCACTATGGCGCGCCAGTTTTTCTTCGACGTATGGCACTACTTCACTCTGAAAAGTCTGGTAAATGCCAGCGATGAGCGCATTGCCAACATCGCCGCGAAGGCCGTCAAAGAAGCCACCTATCACTTGCGCCGCTCGTCAGAGTGGGTCAAACGCATGGGCGACGGTACCGAAGAAAGCCACCGCCGCATTCAGGAAGCGTTTGATCTGCTGTGGCGCTTCACCGGCGAACTGGTAACGCCGGACGATACCGATCATGCCATGTTTAAGGCCGGCATTGGCCCGGATCCAGAGAAACTGAAGCAAGACTGGTTCGGCATGGTGCGTGAGGTGGCGGCCCAAGCCACCCTGAAAACCGGTGCGGAAGACGCCTGGATGTACATGGGCGGTAAAAGCGGCGTTCACACCGAACACCTGGGAATCATCCTGGCCGAGATGCAGTTTCTGCCTCGCGCCTACCCGGATGCGACTACTTGGTAAGTCTGTTTATGAAAGGGAGCTCATCCGGTGAATGAACGTGAACCATCGTCTGTAGACCTACTGATTGCCAGCGACCGGGTGCCGGCCAACGCCCACCCCGAACTGCTGACGGAAGACGCAATCTGGGCGCTGCTGGATAACGTCAAAGATCCGGAAGTGCCTGCCGTCAGCGTGTTAGAGCTAGGCATCGTGCGGAGGCTGAGTTGGGACGGCAAACATCTGAGTATTGATGTCACGCCCACCTACTCAGGTTGCCCCGCCACCGAGCTGATTGAAGAACTGATTGCCGAAGCCCTGCGCACCGTTGGCGTTCGCGACCCGAAAATTAATCGCGTGCTGACCCCGGCCTGGAGCACAGACTGGATAACCGACGTAGGCCGGGAAAAACTCCGGGTATATGGCATAGCACCGCCCCAGGGCAGTGCCAGCAAAATGAGCCTGCTGGGCGCCGATGAAATCATCACCTGCCCGTTTTGTGACAGTAAGCACACCGAACGAGTCAGCGAATTCGGTTCTACTGCCTGCAAGGCACTTTACCGCTGCCGCGACTGCCTTGAACCCTTCGACTATTTCAAATGCATATAGAGCCGATACGCCATGAATAAATTCTACTCACTGGCCCTCAAAGAGGTCAGGCCGGAAACAAGAAACGCCGTATCCCTGTGCTTTGATCTGCCCACCGATGTGGCAGAAAAATTCAAGTACAAGCAGGGCCAGCACCTGGTGGTGCGTACCACAGTTGACGGCGAAGAAGTGCGCCGCACCTACTCCATTTGTTCCAGTGTGAATGATCAAGAACTGCGTATTGCCATCAAACGTGTACCCGGTGGCGTATTTTCCAGTTTTGCTAACGACCTGCTAAAGCCCGGATCTGTTCTGGACGTTATGCCGCCCCAGGGCCATTTCTCCGTTGAGCTGGATCCGGAACGTGACGGGAATTACCTGGCGGTTGCAGCCGGCAGTGGCATTACGCCCATCCTGTCCATCATAAAGACCACCCTGGAAACCGAGCCCAAGAGTCAGTTCACTCTGTTTTACGGTAACAAGGGCACCAGCAGCACCATGTTCCGCGACCTGCTGCAAGATCTTAAAAACGAATACATGACCCGCTTCAATCTGGTGTACATTTTCACCCGCGAAGAACAGGACATAGACCTGTACAACGGTCGCATTGACTCAGACAAGTGCGACCGATTGTTTGACCACTGGATTGACGCCAAGAACCTGACCGCTGCTTTCCTCTGCGGCCCCCAGATGATGACCGAAACCGTGCGCGATTCACTGACGCGTCATGGCATGAACAAATCGAACGTTCATTTTGAACTCTTTACGCCTGTTGGTGGCGTGCCCAAGGCACGCAAAGATCGTGCGGAAACCAAAGTCGACCTGCAAGCCGTCAGCGTGGTTACGGTAAAAGCGGACGGTCGTTCCCTGACCTTTAATCTGGTGCGTGACACCAAGAGCATTCTGGAGGCAGGCAACGCCGAAGGCGCCGACTTGCCCTACTCCTGCAAAGCGGGCGTGTGCTCCACGTGCCGAGCCAAGGTCATCGAAGGCGAAGTCGAGATGGATCAGAACTTCGCTCTGGAAGACTACGAAGTGGCGGCAGGCTATGTGTTGTCCTGCCAGTGCTACCCCGTCAGCGACAAGGTCGTTCTTGACTACGACGAAATGTGATTTTGGAGTTTTACTAAATGTCAGTTCTTAAAAGCTTTATTGCCGGTGAATGGATTGGCGAGCGGCGGGCCAAAGCCCTGCCCAGCGCCATCAACGGCGAGATTGTGGCGCACACGCATGGCGACACTCTAGACTTCAAAAAAGCCGCCGAATACGGCCGCAAAGTCGGTGGCAAAAACTTGCTGGCCATGGATTTTCAAGAGCGCGCACTGGCGCTTAAAACCATGGCGATGTATCTGCAGGAGCACAAGAAAGAACTGTACGCGCTGTCTATGCACACCGGTTCCAGCAAAGCGGATAACGGCATCGACATCGACGGCGGCTTCGGCACCATGTTTTCCTACGCCAGTATGGGCCGCCGCGAACTGCCGTCTGGCAATGTGGTACACGAAGGCCCGGTAACGCAGTTGGGCAAGAACAACCACTTTGCCGGCACCCATATTCTGGTGCCACGTGGGGGTGTTGCGCTGCACATCGACGCTTACAACTTCCCGGTGTGGGGCATGCTGGAAAAGTTTGCGCCAACCTTTCTGGCGGGCATGCCCTCCATTGTTAAACCGGCCACCTCCACCTGCTACGTCACCGAACTGGCCGTGCGCCTGATGCACGCATCCGGTGCTTTGCCTGAGGGCAGTCTGCAGCTCATTATTGGCAGCACCGGCGACCTGTTCGAGCATCTGCAAGAGCAGGACGTCGTCTCTTTTACTGGCTCAGCAAAAACCGCGCGCATGCTGCGTAACCACCCAAATATTGTCCAGCGCTCGATACCGTTCAACGCCGAGGCTGACTCGCTGAACAGCGCGGTTCTAGCCCCGGACGTTACCCCGGAACACGAAGAATTCGATCTGTTTGTGCGTGAAATCAGCCGTGAAATGACCGCTAAAGCCGGTCAAAAGTGCACCGCGATCCGCCGGGTTATGGTTCCACAAAACCAAGTGCAAGCCGTGTGCGACAAACTTAAAGAACGGCTGTCGAAGATTACCGTTGGCGACCCTTCCGTTGAAGGCGTACGCATGGGTGCTTTGGCGTCTATTGACCAACTGGAAGACGTGAAAGCCAACATCCAGGAACTGCTAAAAACCAGCGAACTGGTGATGGGCGGAGACGGCAGTTTCAAGCCCACCGGCGAGGGCACAGACAAAGGCGCGTTCATAGAACCGCATCTGCTGCTGTGCCGTAACCCGGAAAACGGTTGTGGTGCTCACGACATCGAAGCCTTCGGCCCGGTTGTCACCATTATTCCTTACCACACCCTGGACGACATGGTGGAACTGGTTGCCAAAGGCCGCGGCTCACTGGTGACCACCGTCACCACCCGTGATCCTGCGATCATTGCCAAACTGGCACCAGCGCTGGCTGCCTATCACGGTCGCCTGCACCTGCTGGATGCGGAAGCGGCAAAAGAGTCCACCGGTCACGGCTCTCCCCTGCCCATGCTGAAACATGGCGGCCCGGGCCGAGCGGGTGGTGGTGAAGAACTCGGTGGCATTCGCGCGGTACATCACTACCTGCAGCGCACGGCTATTCAAGGCTCGCCTACCATGCTGGCTGCTGTCACCGGCGAATACGTTCGCGGCGCCAAACTGATTGAAAACGACGTGCATCCGTTCCGCCGTCATTTCGAAGACCTGCAGATTTGTGAATCGCTGCTAACACACCGCCGTACCGTCACCGAAGCAGATCTGGTGAACTTTGGCTGTTTGTCCGGCGACCATTTCTATATGCACTTCGATGAAATCGCCGCCCGCGAAAGCCAGTTCGGCAAGCGCATTGCACACGGCTATTTTGTGCTATCTGCTGCCGCAGGCCTGTTCGTGTATCCAGGCGAAGGCCCGGTATTGGCGAACTACGGTCTCGACACCCTGCGCTTTATCGAACCGGTAGCACCGGGCGATACCATTCGCGCCCGCCTGACCTGCAAACGCAAGATTGATCAGGGCCGCACGTCACCCGATGGCCATCCGCAAGGCGTGGTGGTGTGGGATGTTCAGGTCACCAATCAGGAAAACGTACTGGTTGCGAGCTACGATATTCTGACTTTAGTGGCCAAAAACAGCGCCAAAAAGCCGGAGTAAGTATCCGGCCATAAAAAAACCGCCAGCGGCGTTCGGTTCTGGCGGTTTCTTTGTATCTGGCGTTCCGCCAAATTCGACGCTTATGATGGCCCTCAGGCAACGCCCAGCGGCACAATAAGAACCGGACGCTTGGAGTGGGTCAGTGTTTTAGTCGCGGTAGACCCCATCAGCGCTTGCCCTACCGAGCTGTGCTTGCGGGCTCCCATAACGATCACATCAACGTTCATCTCATCGCCAACTTCAAGGATTTTACGCCAGGGCGTACCTTCCTCGATGCGCGCCTGAATGTTTTTCAGACTTAACACTTCGTGCTCTTCCAGCTCTTCCGCGCAGAAGCGCTCAATACGCGCGCGGATCTTATGGCTCAACGCCTCAACACCCTTGTGCAGCATGTCGTCGAGTTCTTCTTTCTCCATCATGTTACTCAGCACACTGCGCGCCGTTCCCGACAGCGACTCGATCACATACAGATAGGTGATCTCAGCCTCGGGGTAGTGGCCACACAAACTGACCGCTGCACGGAATGCCGGGCGCGATCCCTTATCAAGATCTGAAACGTATAAAATCTTTTTAACATCGTAAAACATTTGTGTTTTCCTCTACCCACTGGGGACAGGTAAAGCTGAACCGCCTAGCGGTACAGCAGCTCGGGCAAAAATAGTGCAATTTGGGCAATAAAAACAATCATCATCAAACGCACAATATCGGCGCACCAGAATGGCGTAACGCCTTTGAAGATAGTGCCCGTTTTGACATCTTTCAATACTGCGCTGAGCACAAAAACGTTCATACCCACGGGCGGCGTGATCAGACTGATCTCAGTCACGACAACGACAACTATGCCGAACCACACCAGATCGAAGCCCATACTCGCCACAAGCGGATAGAATACCGGCACTGTCAACAGGATCATCGACAGGCTTTCAAACACCATCCCAAGCACAATGTAGATACCCAAAATTGCCAAAATCACGACAATCGGGGCCACATCCAGCGCAGTCACGAACTCCAGCAACATGCCCGGCAGCCCGGCCCGGTTAATAAAGTCCGAGAAAATCAGCGCCCCGATCACCACGGCAAACAGCATCGCAGAAGTACGCGCTGTATCCGCCAGTGTTTCGAAGAGTGTCGACAAAGTGAGGCTGCGCCGGGCGAGGGCAATCAGAAAAGCGCCACCGGCACCGATGCCCGCCGCTTCCGTCGGCGTGAAGACACCCAGATAGATACCGCCCATGACGACGGTGAACAACAGCAATACACCCCAAACTCCTTTCAGCGCGCGCAAACGTTCCGGCCATTCGGCTTTCTCACCCGCGGGGCCAGCGCTGGGATCACGCCAAACCACATAACGGACCGCGCCCATATACATTAGAATGCCGAGGATGCCCGGAATAAAACCGGCGGCGAACAGTTCACGGATAGAGGACTCGGTCAGCAGACCGTAAATGATCAGAATCACGCTCGGCGGAATCAGGATGCCCAGAGTGCCGCCAGCAGCGATAGAGGCGGTGGCCAAAGAGTCGGCATAACCGTATTTGCGCATCGGTGGCATGGCCACCTTGCCCATGGTCGCAGAGGTTGCCAGACTGGAGCCACAGATCGCCGAGAAACCACCACAGGCTACTACCGTTGCCATTGACAATCCGCCCTTGCGATGACCAAGAAAGGCATTGGAAACATGGTAAAGCTCCTGGGCCAGGCCCGAACGGGTCACCAGGTTACCCATCAGCACGAACAACGGAATTACCGACAGGCCATAATTCTGGACCGTATCGATCACCCGGTTCGACGCCATCGACAGGGCGCCCCGCCAGCGGAAATCCATGAAGTTGTTCAGGTCCAGCCCCATCAGAAAGGCGAAACCAAAGAAACCGACCAGACCCATGGCAAAGGCTATCGGCACCCTCAGAACCAAGATCATGAAAAGGAGAACTGCAAAGCCGGTCAGCACGACGGTCATAGAATTTTCCGTACCTGATTGGTTTATTTGTGAGGATTGGACAGCATGCGATAAACGCCGAGCGTTATCATTCCGGCGGCGGTCAGCCAACTCATAATGGCGATGTACTCGGAAATATAACCACTGGGCATGCCGAGAAATTCCGTCACAACACCACGCCGGATCGATCTCTCGCCAAGCTCAAAGATCCGTACCCCAAGGAAATACATCGAAGAGGAAATAATCACGGCCGAAACCAGTCCGAGAACCTTTAACACCGTTTGCCCCAGCACATTATCGAGCAGATCCACCACGATATGCCCACCCCGATAAGTGATAACCGGCATCGCCGTGAATACCATCAGGGCAAGGCCGAGTCGGATGAGCTCAGTGGCCCCGGGAACGGGGCTGTTGAAGAGATAGCGACCGGCCACGTCCAGGCAGGTAGTCAACATAAGCAGGAAGAGAACTGACGCTGCTACAACCTCCAGAAGGAAGACCAGCCACTTGGCTGGTCCCTTCTCGCTGTAATGCCTGTTAACCCATGTAGCGAGAGTAGCGAGAGACATGTGGTTACTCCTGGTGCTCACGCTCATACTCTCGAGCAACGGTCCGCAGCTCTTTGAGCGCCTGTTGGGCATTCGGAGCACGATCAGACACGTTCTGGATCCACTGTTCGTCCATGCCCTGAATCAGCTTCTGGAAGTCCTGCGCCATCTGATCCCCTTCCTTAACCCGGATGATGTTGACGCCGGCTTCCTGCGCGGCCTTCAGGCCCTCGTCATCAATACTATCCCAAGCGCGTCCGGCCAGGGCGGAGAGTTTTTCACCCGATACGCTCATGATCGCATCGCGATCCTTGGGGTCCAGCTTTTCTAGGAAGTATGGATCGATGAACATGGAAAAACTACCGAGATACATGCCTCCAGGGAGCATGGTGACGTTGGGCGCCACTTCTTTGAGACGCAGGGTCTTCTGCTCACCCATGGGGAGGAAGGCACCATCAATCATTCCCTGCTGCATCATTTGATAGACTTCTGGGGCTGGCGCTGAAACCGGGGTCACGTCCATTCGCTTGCCAAGATCGGTCTGGACGCCACCACCAATACGAATCTTCTTGCCCTTTATCTGATCGAAGGAGGTGATTGGATCAATGGAATGGATATGGCCCGGACCATGGGTAAACATGCCAATGAGGGTCAGGCCTACAAACTCGCCGGAGTCCATGAAGTACTTGTTATACACCCGCCAGAGTGCCACGGAAGCCGCCTCGGCTCCTACACCCAGGCCCGGCAATTCCACAATCTGGGGCAACTCGAAACGGCCCGGAACGTAACCGTGGTAACTGAATCCGGCGTTGACGACACCGTCCTCTACCAGCTGGAACATGGTTTTCGGGTGGCCCAAATCGTGTTCGATTTCAACCTTAACCCGTCCTTCCGTTGCCTCTTCGACCCATTTGGCCCAAGTCGGCCAGACCACGGCATTCTGTGGGTTGGTCGGCGGCAGCCAGGTCCCGACGTGCAACGTCGTGGCGGCGAAAGCGCTGCCGGATATCGCCAGCCCCAATGAAAGGATGGCGGCTTTGGTAAAGAGTTTTGTTTTTGTCATAACGGCCTATCTCCTGATAGTTTTGTAATTATTACTTGCTCGGCCGCGGCCCGGGAAGACCCGCAAACCTTCCTGGCGCTGCCACTACAGGTCTTGCAGCGCCCAACCGTACACACTCCCGTCAGTTATTTGAGAACAGGGCATGAATGTTGTTTTTGTTGAACTTCAACACCGGATCTAGCTCCGTCATCTCGAAAGAGATTTGTACATAACCTTCATCAGTGATCGGTTGCATCCAGTCACACAGAATCTTGAATACCTGCTTAGCGACTTCCTGTTTAAGAGTCATATCGCGACCGTGTCCGATCTTAAGGTTCAGATTCAGGAACGCGAAATTATCACGACCATCAGCCACCCGAAAATCGTTGCAGCGGATTGCACGGCTGCGCACACCGCCAAGCGGGAAAGCACCGGTTGACACCACATATTCATGCAATCCTCTGAATAACGGCTGAAAATCCAGACGGTCATGCAGGTTACCCGAGTATTCAACTATAAAATGCGGCATCGTCAGCACTCTCCTGAGCGATTGATTTGAGTCCTTGCCCCGGAACAATCCGGCGAATATGGGCAAGGTGTTAATAGCGAGAAATATACTTAACATGTTAAGTGTTGTCAATACGTATAGCCATTGCAACACTTTCCTGTGCAATGCCCACACACGATCGTAACTCTAGTTCAGATGTCTGCTCTTGACTTACTTAATATGTTAACTAAAATGGATCTTATTCAATCTGCGCCAACCGATATGGCCGCGCACGATTCCACGCACAGCCAGTGAACCGCAACGGACTATCAAAGGTGCCATCAAGCATGTTGACAAATGAGCAGATCAAGATTGCCGCCGATCGCTTGTACGAAGCAGAAGTGAATCGCAGGCAGATCCCGGCGCTGACCCTGGAGTATCCCGAAATGGACATGGCAGACGCCTACTCCGTGCAGAAAGCCTGGGTAGACCGCAAAATAGAAGATGGCCGCAAAGTGATCGGTTATAAAATTGGTTTGACGTCGCGTGCAATGCAGGTGTCGTCCAACATTGACCAACCCGATTACGGTGTGCTGCTCGATGACATGCTGTTCGAAGACGGTGCCACCTTAAAAGCGTCCGATTTTCTTGATCCCCGCATCGAAGTAGAACTAGCGTTTGTAATGAAAAAGCCATTGTTCGGTGCAAATGTCACCATCTTTGATGTTATCAACGCGACCGACTATGTCATTCCTTCGCTGGAACTGATCGCCGCGCGCTGCCTGCGTACCGATCCAAAGACAGGCTACACTCGCAAGGTGTACGACACCATTTCCGACAACGCAGCTAATGCCGGTATCGTCATGGGTGGCCGACCAGTCAAACCGATGGATATCGACCTGCGCTGGGCCGGCTGCATGCTGTATCTGAACGGTCAAATTGAGGAGACTGGTCTGGCCGGTGGCGTGCTGGGCAACCCGTTAAAAGGGATAACCTGGGTCTGCAAGCGTTTTGCTCCACACAATATTGGTCTTGAGCCAGGCCAGGTGATCCTGTCTGGCTCTTTCATCCGCCCGGTTCCGGTCAAAGCGGGCGATACCGTCCACGCTGACTTCGGTTCGCTGGGTGGCGTAACCCTGAACTTCGAATAAGCCCAAGCGTACAGGAGACTATCATGGAGCTGCCAAAAAACCGCTTCAAGCAGGGATTGGCCACCGGCAACACCCAGTACGGCCTCTGGCTTGGCCTGCCGGATAACAGCGCCGCTGAAATTGCCGCCCTGGCCGGTTTCGACTGGCTGTTGATCGACGGTGAACACGCCCCGTTTGACCTGCGTACCATCATGTCTCACCTGCAGGCAATTGCCCCTTACGACACCGCACCCATTGTGCGCTGCGTCGAGGGCAACACCGCCCTGCTCAAGCAGCTGCTGGATATTGGTGTGCAAACCTTGCTGGTGCCCATGGTCGAGACCGCCGAACAGGCAGCCCAACTGGTACAAGCCGTGCGTTACCCGCCGCAAGGCATCCGCGGTCTGGGCACCTCATTAGCCCGCGCCGCGCGCTGGAATCAGGTATCGGATTATCTGACAAAAGCCAATAGCGAGATCTGCCTGATTGTTCAGGTAGAGACCGTCAGCGCGATGGAAAATCTGGACGCCATACTGCAAGTGGACGGCGTAGACGGCGTATTTATCGGCCCGTCCGATTTGTCTGCGTCTATGGGCTACGTTGGCGACGCGGGCAACCCGGTGGTAGTCAAAACGATCAACGCCGGCCTGAACAAGATTCGCGACGCCGGTAAATATGCCGGCCTGCTCTGCCTCGATCCGTCGCTGGCGGAGAGCTATGTGCAACAGGGTGCCCACTTCGTTGGTGTCGGCGTAGACACCATGATTCTGGCTAATGAAACCCGCAAGCTGGCGCAGCGCTTCAAACACGGCGCCCCGGTTGAAGATGAAAAACCTCAGGCCGGTTACTGATCGCCTGCCATCAACACGAGAAGGTTAACAATGACTGCGAAGACTTTAGTTAATAGCAAGCTGGTCTGCGTCGCACTGAACGACAAAGCTCAGCTGGCTGCTCTGGAAGGGGCATTCAACGAAGCCCCTTATAATAAGCCGCCGACTCAGCCGGTGCTTTATTACAAGCCCCATAACACCTGGAGCACCGAAGGTGCCGTGGTTGAGTGGGCAAAAGATTTTGACGGCAACGACGTTGCTGAAATGGCCGTAGGTGCCAGCCTGGGCGTAGTGATTAGCAAAGAAACCTGCCGTGTGTCTGCAACAGAAGCACTGGATTACGTTGGCGGTTACACCATCGTCGCTGACTACTCCCTGCCGGAGCAGAACTACTACCGCCCCGATATCAAAGGCAAGTGCCTCGACACGTCCGCACCGGTTGGCCCTGACGTTGTTGCCACCGGCAAAGTTGCCAACCCGGATGCCCTGACGGTAACTGTCAGCGTCAACGGCGAGCGCAAGAGCACTTTTGACATGGCCAACATGGAGCGCAGCGTTGCCGGGCTTATCAGCATTATCTCGCGCATTATGACTCTGCAGGCCGGCGAAATCATCGCCGTCGGATTCGCCGGTGATCGTGTTGCGGTCAATAAAGGCGACAAAGTTGAAGCAAGCATCGAGGGTGTCGGCACCCTGAACAATACATTGGGAGGTGCCTGAGCCATGAGACACGCACGCATTATTTTGGACGGTCGTGAACTAGACATCAGCATCGATGCAAACGACAAGATCACCACCACCGGAGGTGAAGCACTGGACGTGGCACTGAATTCCGACAAATTCACCTGGCTGCCGCCGGTAAAGCAGCCGGGCACTATCTTTGCACTTGGCCTGAACTACGCCGACCACGCTACGGAACTGGCGTTTGAACCACCAAAAGAACCGCTGGTATTCATCAAGCACGCCAACACACTGACCGGTCACAAGCAGATCAGCTACCGCCCAGACGGCATTGATTACCAGCACTACGAGTGTGAACTGGTTGCGGTGATCGGCAAAACCGGCAAGAACATCAAGCGTGAAGACGCTCTGGACTACGTGGCCGGCTACACGGTGTGTAATGACTTCGCCATCCGCGACTATCTGGAAAACTACTATCGCCCGAATTTACGCGTGAAGAGCCGCGATTCGTTGCTGCCGATGGGCCCCTGGATTGTCGATACCGCCGACGTCCCTGACGCCAACAATCTGCGCCTGTTAACCGAAGTGAATGGCAGGATCACGCAGGACGGCTCGACCAAAGATATGATCTTTGACATACCGTTTCTAATCGAATATCTCAGCAAGATCATGACCTTAAATCCGGGCGATATGATTGCAACCGGCACACCCCACGGTGTAGCTGACATGCAGCCGGGCGACACCGTGGCTTGCAGCATTGAGAACATCTGCTCACTCGAAACGAAGATCGTTTCCGAGCAGGAATATTACGGCGACAATTACTAAGAGCTTCAGGAGAAGACTATGAGCGATACACTGGCAACCAACCTGGAGCGCGCGCAGCAGTATCTGGAGCGCTTCAAAAATACCACCACCGGGCACTACATCAACGGTGAATTTACTCTGGGTAACGGCGGTCGTGAATACGATAACCTTACTCCTACCGACAACAGCAGCATTGGCAAGATAATGGCAGGCTCCGTGGCCGACATGGATGCAGCCTGTGAAGCGGCTGAAAACGCCTTTGAAGCGTGGACCAACTTACCCGGTGCCGAACGTAAAAGGATGCTGCACGAATTTGCTGACCGCCTCGTTGAGCGCGCTGACGAAATCGCACTGGTCGAATCTATGGACTGCGGTCAGGCGATCCGCTTTATGAAGCAGGCCGCCCTGCGTGGCGCGGCTAACTTCCGCTTCTTCGCCGACAAGGCCACCGAAGCGCAGAACGGACTGGCTCTGCATCAGGATGAGCACACCAACTTCACCATCCGCAGAGCCATTGGCCCGGTTGGCATCATTACTCCGTGGAACACGCCGTTCATGTTGTCCACCTGGAAAATCGCTCCGGCACTGGCGGCAGGCTGTACGGTGGTGCACAAACCAGCAGAACTGACCCCGTTGAGCGCTTATATTCTGGCCGAGATCGCAAATGAAGTCCTGCCTAAAGGCGTGTGGAATATGGTCAACGGCTTCGGTGAAGACGCCGGCAAACGTCTCACCGAACATCCGGCCATCAAAGCGGTCGCTCTGGTAGGCGAAACCGCTACCGGATCGCACATTATGCGTCAGGGTGCAGAAACCCTGAAACGCATGCACTTTGAGTTGGGCGGAAAGAATCCGGTTATCGTTTTTGACGACGCTGATTTTGAACGTGCACTGGATGCCGTTGTGTTCATGATTTACAGCCTGAATGGGCAGCGCTGCACATCATCAAGTCGCCTCATAATTCAAAGCGGCATTCGTGACAAGTTCGTCGCCGCGCTGGAACAACGCGTGCGTAATCTGCGCGTGGGCCATTCGCTGGATCCGGAAACCGAAGTGGGACCATTAGTGGCCACCGAACACTTCAACAAGGTTCTGAGCTACTTCGACATTGCCAAACAAGACGGCGCCAGGATCGCCGTCGGTGGCCGGCGCGTTACCGAAGCAACGCCAGAACTGAACCCGAAAGGGAACTACGTTGAGCCAACCCTGTTTACCGGTGCCAGCAATCAGATGCGCATCGCCCAGGAAGAAATCTTTGGCCCGGTACTGACGACCATTACCTTCGACACCGAAGAAGAGGCTGTTAAGATTGCCAATGACACCCAGTACGGCCTGTCTGGCTACATCTGGACGGAAAATACCGGCCGCGCCATGCGCATGGCCAGGCACGTTCAGGCCGGCATGTTATGGGTGAATTCTGAAAATAACCGTAATTTGCCGTCTCCGTTCGGCGGTATCAAGATGTCCGGCATAGGCCGTGACGGCGGTGATTGGAGCTTCGATTTCTACATGGAAACCAAGAACATCTGCATCGCGCATGGTACTCACCGTGTTCCGACTCTTGGCAAACGCTAAGCGTTGCTGCTACAGGCCATGCCAGCACCTTTTGGTGCTGGCATGGCCGCCTGCCCTGTCTGTTACAATCGTGCTATGAGCGCCTCCAATCACAGCGAATGGATTCCCAACATAGTCCTGGGGCAGGATTACGACCGACGCTATATCGACGCGCCCATTCACTACGATGCTCTGGAAAATCTGGCAGTTTTTTTTGGTCGTGATATGCCTGTGCACCGTCACGCCCAATACCTTCAGATTCATTACATTGACCGCGGCGAGATCAGCTTCCATATTGATGACAAGGTCTACCATGTTCCTGGCCCCAGCCTGATTTTGACGCCGCCTTCTGTACCCCACTCTTTTCTGACCAGATCCGATGCCTGCGGCCACGTCTTAACCATTCACCAGTCCATTGTGTGGCAGCTCCTGAAAGATGGCCTGCAGCAAGAGATGGACACAGAGTTGAATCACGGCATCTGCATTGTGCAAGCCGATCTGGAACTTGAGCAACGGGCGCAGTGGCCACCGATTACTCAGACCTTTAACAATCTAAAGATCGAGTGGTTGCGGAAGCACCCAGCCCAACGACTAGCCCTGCACGCACTGGTACGCCTGCTCTTAATTCAGATTAGCCGTCTGTCTAAAAAGGAGGCAGAGAGTACAACTGTCAACAACGATGACCTGCAGATTTTTCGTCGCTTCTCCGATTTGATCGAAGAGCACTACCGCCAACACTGGCACCTGCCGGAATACACCTGCCGGCTAGGTATCTCTGAGAGCCGGTTGCACCAGATATGCCAGCACGTATCCAATCGCTCGCCGAAGAAACTGATCCACGACCGTATTATTCAGGAAACCAAACGGCTGCTAATCTTCAGCACCCTTTCCAGTAACGATATCTGTTACCAGCTTGGTTTCTCTGACCCGGCCTACTTTTCTCGCTTTTTCAAACGCCACACAAACTCCACTGCACAGCGCTACCGCCGCCAACAGCAATAGGCGCGGCACGTCCGGTTGCTGCTAACAAGCCTGATCAGTATAATTTCGCTCGCTTCGCAGAACGGACTACAGCGACCGACACGAACACCAAAAAGTGAACCATTGATGCGTAAATATGATGACTCCTTACCTCTGAAGTTGCTCAAGGCGCGTGAAGTAACTATGAGCTTCTTCCGACCGCTGCTGCAATCGATTCCGCTTACTGAGCAGCAATGGCGTGTCATTCGCGCACTGGTCGAGCATGGTGAACTGGAATCAAAGCAGCTCGCTGAATTGTGCTGCATCCTCAGCCCTAGCCTGACCGGCATTATCAGCCGACTCGAACAGCAGGACTATATTTATCGTCGCCGCTCACCAGAGGACCAGCGCCGCGTGCTGATTAGTCTGACCGACAAGGCCAGGCAAATGTTTGACAGTGTTAGTCCGGCACTGGAAGCCCGTTACGCAAAAGTCACCGAGCAGTTCTCCCAGAAGAATATGCGGCAGCTGGCAGATCTGCTAGATCAGCTCTGCCAAATAAAACCCTGACTCCCTCTGATAATCCGATCTATCGTTAGGAGGCAACTGCTCTGGCAGCCGTTGACTTTAATTAATATGTTAACTACTATTAGTTAATATATTAACTTAATTTTGAGCTCGGCTGTTAATCAGAACGGATGACATATTTTACAAACATTCTACGCCGTTCTGAGCGCAGACAAGACGCAAAACGATAATCCAACATTCAAGTAGGCGGAGACCCATCTCATGCTGCAAACATCCTACCCCTACTATTTGGCTAACGAAGCCTTGACACCGAACCAGGATCTGGTGGTGTATGACAAGTTCACTGGTGAAGTTGCAACCCGTGTCGCCATAGCAGATGCCGAAGCGATCGACCGGGCAATCGCAGCGGCTGACGCCGCAGCTGAGCCGATGCGCAAGCTCCCAGCCTACAAGCGCCAAGCGATCCTGAACCACTGTGTCAGGCGATTCGAAGAGCGTGCCGAAGAGCTTGCAGTTGCGCTTTGCGTTGAAGCCGGCAAGCCTATCAAGGATTCACGCGGTGAAGTCACGCGCCTGATCGACACTTTCCGTATTGCGGCCGAAGAATCTGTCCGCATCGGCGGTGAAGTTATTCCCATGGACATCAACCCCCGTGCCGAGGGTTACACCGGTATGTGGAAGCGCGTGCCAATCGGTGTCTGTTCTTTTATTTCACCGTTCAATTTCCCGCTGAACTTGGCCGCACACAAAGTTGCACCAGCCATCGCAGCAGGCTGTCCTTTCATTCTGAAACCGGCAAGCCTGACCCCAATTGGTGCAATCATTATCGGTGAAGTACTGGCTGAAACAGATCTGCCCAAGGGAGCATTCTCCATCTTGCCTTGCCATCGCGACGGCGCCGATCTGTTCACAACCGATGAGCGCTTGAAACTCCTGAGCTTCACCGGCTCTCCCGATGTGGGTTGGAAATTGAAGGCCAAAGCCGGCAAGAAGCCTGTGGTCCTGGAGTTGGGCGGCAACGCTGCCTGCGTTATAGATGAAGGTACGGATATCGACGATGCCGTCTCGCGCATCGTGTTCGGCGCGTACTACCAGTCAGGTCAGAGCTGCATTAGCGTGCAACGTATTATGGTGCACGAGAAGCACTACGATGAAGTGCGCGAAAAGCTTACCGTTGCGGTAAAAGCTCTGATACACGGCGACCCGAAAAACGAAAGCACTTTCATCGGCCCAATGATCTCCGAAAAAGAAGCAACCCGACTGCATGACTGGGTACTCGAAGCCAAAGAATCTGGCGCCAGTGTTCTGGCGGGCGGCGACCGTAACGGCGCCATGTTGCAGGCAACATTGATGGAGAACGTGGGTTCAAGGCAAAACCTGAACACCCGGGAAGCCTTCGGCCCAGTCGCCATTTTGTCCAGGTTCAGCGACTTCGACGCCGCGTTAAAGGAAGTGAACAATTCTGACTTTGGTCTTCAGGCCGGTATCTTTACCCGTGATATTTATAAAATCCAGAAGGCGTGGGACGAATTGGAAGTTGGCGGTGTGGTAATTGGCGACGTTCCGTCCTGGCGCGTAGACCACATGCCATACGGCGGCGTGAAAGACAGCGGTCTGGGTCGTGAAGGCATTCGCTACGCGATTGAAGACATGACTGAACTGCGCCTTTTGGTTATCCGCAACCCCAACTAAACGCTATCCGGTTTAACTTTAATGCCCCAACAAGGCTCCAGGGCTACACCGATTGCATGACCGGGCCGAAACACGTTGAAAGCAACACCGTCAATTGCTCTGCTGGCACTGATTGCTATGGCCAGCCCGCTGGCCCTGAACGCTTTCGTGCCAGCAATGCCAGATGCAGCGGCTGCGCTGAATGTGGATGTCGCCACTATTCAACTGACTTTTACCTTCTATCTTCTGACACTGGCCATCGGCCAATTAGTTGCCGGGCCGTTGGCAGACTATTTCGGTCGCCGGCCTGTGCTGCTGACCGGCCTTGGCCTGCACACAGTTGGCAGCCTGTTTGCCGCATCGGCTGACGGCGTCGATATGCTGATTGCGGGTCGCGTTCTACAGGCGCTCGGTGGCAGCGCCTGCATGGCACTGGTTCGAGCCATTATTCTTGATGTGCATGGTCGGCAGGGCGCAGCTGGCCGGTTGGGTTATGTGGTCATGGCCATCGCCATTGCTCAGGCGATCGCACCTGCCATTGGCGGCTATTTAAACCTTTGGAGCGGATGGAACTCTATATTTTATCTATCTGTTTTCGCGGGTGCCCTGATCTGGCTGGTGGCTTTGCGTAAGTTGCCTGAAACCATCCATATCCGCAGTGACAGCCTTCGCCTTGGCAACATTCTTAAGCGGTATCGTACCGTACTAAACTCTAAGCAATATCTGGGGTATGTGCTGTCTACCACAGCAGTGGCCGCGGCTTTCTATTTGTTTGTTAGCAGCAGCCCTTACATTGTGACAGGGCAATTGGGAGGCAATTCGGCCCAATTCGGAAGCTGGTTTCTAATTGTATCTCTAGCCTTCGTGGTAGGAAGTTTTCTGTCAACGCGCCTGACACACTTGCTTAGCGTCGACCAGATGATACTCAGCGGCAACCTGCTTTCACTGCTCGGAGCGGCTTTGCTGGCAGGCGTTTCTGTTGTCAATCAACTCAGTTTTGCCGGCTTATTTCTGCCAATGGCGTTACTGATATTTGGTCGCGGCCTGAGCCAGCCCAACGCTCAGTCGGCAGCCATTAATAGCAGCGACAGCTCAGCCGGAACTGCATCAGGGTTGATGGGCTTTATTCAGCTGATAACCGGCGCCGCCATCGCCCAATTGGTGCCTGTTATGCTGGAATATAACATTACATTGATATTCGGTTGCATATTGTTAGCGCCTATCATTGCCCTTATGGCGCATTGCAGCGTCTGGCAACGAAGACACGACAAAAGAGGAAAACCAAATGATTAAGCTCCCACACCGGATGAAATACAGAAAAGTGCAACAATAAAGCAGAATTTTACATTTCTTGCACACACTTAACTGAGCACAATAGAAATGATGGTTCATATATCATCATTTCTATTGTGGTTTGAAAAAATTCAAAACCTGATTATGACCTGAGCCAGCACTACAAAGGCCATCATGTACGAACAAAAGAAGCGGATTCATATAATAAACGGCGCAAACCGGTATCGATATCGTCCAGCCGCGCTCAGACAACAATAAAGGAGAAGCAACGATGCAGTTTCACCATCATGGCTACGTATCCAGTGACCCGAGAATCGAAGAAGCTTCCGGTACAGGAATTAATCGCCCCGGGACGCTACCGGACGTTGTCGACGTTCTTATCGTCGGCGGCGGTCCTGCCGGCGTCATTACCGCCGCTCAGTTGGCGAAGTTCCCAGATATTACCACCCGACTGATCGAAAGACGCCCCGGGCGACTTGAAATCGGCCAAGCCGATGGCATCCAGGCACGCAGCGTGGAAACATTCCAGGCGTTTGGTTTTGCCGGAAGAATCACCGCAGAGGCCTACCGCATTTCCGAGATGGCCTTTTGGGCCCCAGACGCAGATAATCCCGCGAACATTACCCGCTCCTCGGTAGTGCTGGATGATGCCAACGGTGAAATCAGCGAGTTTCCCCATTTAATCGTCAACCAGGCCAGGGTTCTCGATTACTTCGCCGAATTCGCTAAAAACGCCCCCGCCCGACTAATCGCCGATCAGGGTCTTGAATTCATTGAGCTGACGATTCACAACGGCGACGACTATCCCGTCAAGGCAACACTACGCCATACCGCGGGCGATAAAGACGGCGAGGAATTTACGGTAAAAGCGAAATACGTTGTCGGTTGCGATGGCGCGCGCAGCCGCGTTCGTGAATCGATTGGCCGCAAGCATATAGGCGCGGCAGCGAATCATGCCTGGGGTGTTATGGATGTGCTGGTCGACACCGACTTCCCGGACATTCGCACCAAGTGCGCTATTCAGTCATCAGCCGGTGGCAGTATTTTGCTCATTCCTCGCGAAGGAGGTCACCTGGTTCGGCTGTATGTCGATCTCGGCGAAGTCGCTAAGGATGACAACCGTCAGGTACGCCAGACTACTCTGGAATCCACGATCGCCAAGGCAAACCAGATCCTGCATCCCTACACTGTAGATGTAAAGGATTGCGCCTGGCACACGGTCTACGAAGTTGGCCACCGGGTGACCGACAAATTCGATGACGTGCCGCCCGGCGAGGAAGGCTCGCGGGCTCCACGGGTCTTCATCACCGGTGACGCCTGCCACACACATAGTGCCAAAGCAGGTCAGGGGATGAACGTGTCCATGCAAGACGGTTGGAACATCGCCTGGAAGCTGGGCCATGTGCTTTCAGGCATTGCGCCCGAATCGCTGCTCGACACCTATTCAAGTGAACGCCAGGTTGTTGCGCAGAATCTGATTGATTTTGACCGCGAATGGTCGTCTTTGATGGCCAAGCCCGCCGAGGAGTTCGAAACCCCCCAAGAACTCGCGGATTTTTATCTCAGAACCGCAGAATTTCCAGCCGGCTTCATGACCGAGTATCAGGCGTCGATGATCACGGGCACTACAAAACAGCAGAGTCTGGCCACCGGCTTCCCAGTTGGCAAACGCTTTAAATCGGCCTTTGTAATGCGAGTTTGCGACGGTAATAAGGTTCATCTGGGACACCATGCGACGGCCGATGGACGCTGGCGGATCTACGCCTTCGCCGACAGTGCGCGCCCCGGTACAGATTCCCGCGTAGCTGCCTGGGCGGAGTGGATGCTTAACTCACCTGACTCGCCGGTGGTGAAATATACCCCCGAGGGTTCTGACCCTGACAGCCTGTTCGACATCAAGGTCATTTATCAACAGCCCTATGGTGAAGTCGAATTCGGCCCATCGGTGCCGGCCATTTTTGCTCCGAAAGTCGGCCCATTCCACCTGACCGACTATGAGAAAGTGTATGCCGTTGACCCAGCCGTCAACATTTTTGAAGAGCGCGGCATCGACAAAGAAGGGGCCGTGGTGGTGGTGCGACCCGACCATTATGTTTCACAAGTGCTTTCTCTTGCGGACATTGACGAACTTGCCACTTTCTTTGACGGAGCCCTAAGCCGCCGCGACCGATGATGCCCTCGCCTAACGATGGTAAGCATCAGCTGGGATAGGGATTCGAAACAGAAACAGAAACAATAAAAGAGGAAAACCTAATGGGTAAGCTCGCATTAGCAGCAAAAATTACGCACGTACCATCCATGTACTTGTCGGAACTGGACGGCCCGCGAAAGGGCTTTCGGCAGGCGGCCATTGACGGACATATCGAGATCGGCCGCCGCTGCCGCGAGCTGGGCGTTGATACCATTGTGGTATTCGATACCCACTGGCTGGTGAATGCTAACTACCACATTAACTGCGGCGCCCACTTCAAGGGCAACTACACCAGCGGGGAACTCCCCCATTTCATCTCCAACATGGAGTTTGAATACGACGGCAACCCGGAACTGGGCAAGCTGCTGGCGGCAGAATGTAATGCTCAGGGAGTTGAAACACTGGCCCATGACAAAACTACTCTCGACCCTGAGTACGGCACCCTGGTACCGATGCGCTACATGAACGAAGACCGTCATTTCAAAGTGATCGCGGTTTCTGCCATGTGTACCGTGCACTACCTGAATGACAGTGCGCGATTGGGTTGGGCGATGCGCAAGGCAATTGAAGAGCATTACGATGGCACGGTAGCCATTTTGGCCAGCGGCTCTCTGTCTCACCGCTTTGCCCAAAACGGTCAGGCACCCGAATTTGCAACCAAAACCTGGTCTCCGTTCCTGGAACGTCTGGATCACGATGTGGTGCGGATGTGGGAAAACGGCGAGTGGGAAGACTTCTGTGAGATGCTGCCCGAATACGCCGCAAAAGGTCACGGTGAAGGTTTTATGCACGACACCGCTATGTTGTTGGGCGCAATGGGCTGGTCCGAATACGACCAGAAAGCAGAAGTATTAACACCCTATTTTGGCAGTTCAGGTACCGGCCAGATCAACGCCGTATTCCCGATCTCCAAGGTCAGCGGCGACAAAGTTCCGTCGGCTCAGGCCTCGGTTACCAAATCTTTTGTACCGGGTTCAAGCCGCCTCTGAGGCTGAACTCCAGATTTTACGACGGCCTGCACCTGCAGGCCGTTTTTATTTGGGTCCGTTCAATACCCGACACCTAACCAGGAAGTTCACCAATGTCATCGGTAGCCAATCCTAAACGATTAATCGTACTGCTGGCCGCACTGGTCGCCTTCGGGCCGCTGTCGATCGACATGTATCTGCCCGGCCTGCCGCTGATAGCCCAAGACCTGCAGGCACCCGAATCTAGCATTCAGCTCACTATCAGCGTTTTTCTGGCCGGCTTGTTTGTCGGCACGCTGTTTTACGGACCGCTATCAGACAAATACGGCCGCCGCCGCCTGTTACTCGGTGGCATTATTTTGTACCTGACCGCCAGCATCGGCTGCTGCGGGACTGGCTGTTGCCTGTCAGTTTGGCCATGGCGCGCTCGCCAGCTCAGCAACCAGCGCCCTGCACGACGGTACGGCCTTACCAATGGCGTTAATTATCGGTCTTACCGGCTACGGTTCTCTGGCTGCACTGGCGCTAACGCGCCGGCCTGCAACCTGACTTGAGCAGTGCTGTAGAAAAGCTATCGATTAATTTATTTCGATAGTTTTTTTGATCTCGAAAAGCGAGACCTGAAAAATACAGAAAAATGCAATGATAAGAGAGAATATTACATTTCCTGCAAAAGCTTAACTCCGCATAATTGTTTATATCTTGCACAAATCAGTATCAAAACTGTATTTCAACGAACCACTCGATAACCAATCACGATACAAACGAATCAATTAACAAAAAGAGACTGTTCAAATGCATAACCAGAACCCGATGTTAGACAAACTCAAGGAGGTCCTTCCTGCGATCCGCGCCAACGCCTCTAAGGCCATTGAGCTACGCAAGATACCTCAGGAAAACGTTGAGATGCTGCACGGCATCGGCCTGAACCGCGCTTTTTTACCAAAAGCCTACGGTGGTCTGGAAATGTCTATGCCGGAATTCACCAGCTGCGTGGCAGCCCTGGCGGGTGCCTGCTGCTCCACTGCCTGGGGTTACAGCCTGTTGTGCACCCATAACCATCAGATGGCGATGTTCAGCAAGCACGCTCAAGACGAGTTCTGGGGCGAAAACCCCGACACCATAGCGTCTAGCTCCATTGCACCTTTCGGCAAACACGAAGAAACCGAAGGCGGCATCATTTTCAATGGTGATATGAAGTGGAGTTCCGGTGTTGATCACGCAGATTGGATCATCGTAGGTTTTATCCGGATCAACAGCGCCGATGGGAAAGACTACAGCTTTGCCATTATCCCCAAGAGTGACTTCACTATTATTGATGACTGGTACTCCGTCGGCATGCAGGGCAGCGGAACCAAAACCGCCAGAATAAAGAATGCGTTTGTACCCGAACACCGCATTCAGGCCGCTCTGGACATGATGGAAGGCCGCCATGTGGGTCGCTCTCTGTACCCGGACAGCAAGATTTACCAAACCCCCTACCGCCCCTATTTTGCCTGTGGCTTCGCCGCCATGAGCCTGGGCGTGGCCGAGCGCATGATCGAAGTATATAAAGAACTGACCCTGAACCGTGTCCGTGCCTACACCGGAGCAATAGTGAAAGAGTCGATTCCACCGATTCTGCGTATTGCCGAATCTTACCAGCAGGTATCGGCTGCACGCGCCTATCTGGAAAAAGTCTGGGACGAGCAAAAAGACTACGGCGAGCGTCACCAGTACCCGGATCGTTACACTCTGGCACACTGGCGTACCAATCAAGCCTACGCCATCAAAATGTGCGTGGAAGCCGTCAACCGCCTATGGGCCGTAATGGGCGCTTCTAACTGGTACCAGGATCGTGAAAGCCAGCGCCTGTGGCACGAGTCCAACATGACCGCTGCCCATGCCTACACCGATTACGACGTTTGCGCCCAAATCATCGGTCGAGAGGTTCTGGGCCTGGAGCCAGATCCCAGCCTGCTATGATTTTTCCTGACTAAGAAATGCCCCGAGGAGCAGGTCGAAAGACCTGCTCCTTCGCCGCCATACCTATAAGAATCTAACAATCCAGGTGCCCTTATGAACAATCAAACCGTTGAGTTCGACCCCAAGGCATTTCGCCGTGCGCTAGGAAACTTCGCCACCGGCATTACCGTAGTAACCGCCCAGACGCCGGATGGCGCTAAAACCGGCGTTACCGCCAACAGCTTCAACTCCGTTTCACTGGATCCCGCACTGGTTCTGTGGAGCATCGACAAGCGCTCTGGCAGCTGCGAGATTTTTGACAAGGCGAGTCACTTCGCCGTTAACGTTCTGGCCGCCGGTCAGATTGACGTCTCTAACCACTTCGCCCGCCCGAGTGACGACAAATTTTCCACTATTGATTTCACTGAAGGCTTCGGTGAGGCGCCAATACTTAACGATACGGCAGCCTGCTTTCAATGTGAATCCTATAAAACCGTTGACGGTGGTGACCACTGGATTCTGATTGGCAAAGTTGTTGCCTTTGAGGACGCTGGCCGTGCGCCGCTGGTTTATCATCAGGGCAGCTATTCCGTAGTCATGCCACACACCCGCTTCCCCGCCACCAAACACGGTGAGCCGGCGGCTATTGGACGCCTGAAATCACGCCTCAACGACAATCTGTATTATCTGATGGTTCAGGCTTCGCGTGCCTACCAGGCTGACTATACACCGCTTCAGCTGTCCACTGGGTTGCGTACCAGCGAAGCACGCATGTTAATGGTACTGCAAGAAACGCCGCAGCTCTGCCGCAAGGAACTGTCGCAGGAAGTTAACATGCCAGATGTTGAAATCGACAACTCGGCGGAAATCCTGCAGCGTAAGGGTCTGGTGAGTTTCTCGGAAGACTGCTACAACATTACAGCTTTGGGTGAGGAGCAAGCCGAAGCGCTCTGGGCTTTGTCACGTCAAGAACAGGAGAAACAGTTCGGCGAGTTCAGCAAAGACGAGATTGCCACCTTCAGGAAGATTCTGAGCAGCCTGGCCCGCCGCTAAACACAACAAAAAAGGCTCCCCGAGGGGAGCCAATAGCAACATCACTGCTGATCAGATTGCCAATAACGATTGGGCTACTTACGAGCGTGAATCACTTGCAGTTGTGTGTATTCCAGCAATCCTTCCAAGCCAAACTCGATACCAACACCCGACATTTTACTGCCACCGAAAGGGGCGTTTGGCAGCACTTCAGAGTGGTTGTTGATCCATACAGTACCGCACTGCAACTGCCGGGCAACCGTGTTTGCCAAATCAAGATCCGAACCCCAAACAGAGCCGCCCAAACCGAACTTGCTGTCGTTGGCCATTGCAACAGCTTGCTCGGCATTGGAATAAGAGATGACGGGCAAAACGGGCCCAAACTGTTCTTCATCAACCAGTCGCGTGCCATTCGAAACACCTGCCACGATGGTGGGCGGATAAAAGTAACCCTTGCCTGAGCTCGCTTGACCACCAGAAACAACCCGGCCGCCGTTCTTAACGGCGTCTTCAACCAGCTCCGTTACCAGCCGGTACTGGTTGGCGTTTTGTATCGGGCCAAAGGTGGTTGCTGGCTCTAGGCCATTGCCCACTACTTGGCTGGCAGCAATATCGGCCAGCTTCTGGCAGGCTTCCTCGTATTGGCTTTCGTGCACGTACAGCCGCTTAAGGGCCGCGCAGGTTTGTCCCATGTTAATGAATGCGGTGTTGAAAATGCCCTCTGCAATTGACCCGATATCAGCACCCGGCAGAACAATAGCGGCATCATTACCGCCAAGTTCCAGGGTCAGGCGCTTCAGCGTATTCGAGGCATTGGCCATAATCTTCTGACCCGTTGGGGTAGACCCGGTAAATATAACCTTGTTGATATGGGCATGGCTGCTAATAGCATTACCAATTTCAGCCTCGCCCAGCACCACGTTTACTACCCCGGCAGGCAGTACCTCATTCATGATTTCGACGAGGCGCAGGGTATTCAACGGCGTTAAGCCAGAAGGCTTTGAAATAACCGTGTTACCAGTACGCAGTGCCGGAATAATGTGCCAGATGGCAATCATCAGCGGCCAGTTCCAAGGCGTGATGGATGCAACAACGCCTAATGGTTTGCGGTGCGCTGTAATGCGGCGAGCGTCACTGTCTTCAAAAACTTCTGCCGGTATCTCCAAATCAGCGTTGTAGCGCGACCAGGCAACCGCTGCGCCCACTTCCATTTGGGCAAAACCTAAAGGTTTACCCTGCTCCTGCACAATAATCTTGGCCAGCTCGTCCGCATTGGTTTCAATGCGGTCTGCAATTTGATGTATCAGACGGCTACGTTCCGCATCCGGCGTTTGGCTCCATGCCGGCAATGCTTTTTGAGCCGCGGCAACGGCTTTATCAAGTTGCTCAGTACTGGCCATAGTGCATTGGCAAATGGCTTCTTCAGTCGCTGGATTAATCACCGCGAAAGGCTCACCCGCGCCGGTGACAAGCTGACCATCAATAAGCATCTGGTTTTTAAAAGTCATGGGATACATCGCTCCAGTTTCCGACAGGAACCCGGCGGGTTCCTGTCGTTGAGGTCTATCAAAAGGCCCTATTAGAAGGGAACAATAGCGATTATCTGTGCGTAAACGTTCGTATCATCGTTGCCGAGCTGAGTACCACCGTTAGCGGCGCTGTTATCTGGCGAGTAGAAGCCAACCAGCGGGCTTAGAATAAGGTTGGGCGTAACAACCCACTCGGCGTAAATGTCGATTTCCTGGCCATCAAGTGCACCACTGCCCCCGGCTGTGTCGCTGAAGTCAAAGAACAGCGCACCAACGCTAACCATCTCGCTCGGCGAGGCTTTTATGGCAATGTGATGAACGTCGGCATCAGAGTTGAATGGTCCCGCATAATTAGCGGCTACTTCGCCCTGGAACCAGGTGCCATAGCCACGGTTGAAACCGAAAAATAGCGGATCAAAACCTTCCTCAAAAGTAGAATAGCGGTAGCTCGCGCTCGGTGACCAGGGCAAACCGGCAAAGGTCCAGCCCCCCTCAACATACCAGGCATCGGCACTCGCGCTATCGTCGCCCTGATCCTGAGTCACATACTCGCCCGACAGGAACAGATTTTCGACGCCGGCGTTACCCTGATAACGCAAACTCATCGTTTCCTGGCCATCTCGTGACGGCCTTGCTTCGGCATCTAGCCCTTTAATATAGCTAGCACCAAAAGTACCGGCAGCCATAACGTATTCGGTATTAAGGCCTGCCAGCTCCGTTTCGTTCTGGGCAACGTTGTCAGATTTGAGCCAGAACATATCGGCGCGTGCGCCATCACTGCCACCGATACGAACGATCGCCGTTCTATCGAAGGCCTTGCGTGCGGCCAGCCAGTAACTTCCACCGCGATTCAAGCTGCCATCAAAGGCTTTACCAAAGTTTAGAGCGTCGCCGTTAATCAGAAATCCATCGCCAATTGCAAAGTTCTGGCGACCAAACGAGATGTCCAGACCATCCTCGCCCAACATCGAAATCAAGCTGCCAGAACGCCAGCCTAGGTAGGCATCTTCCAGAGTGGATTTTGATTCCTCACCGGTGGTGAACCCTGCTGCATCGCCATCACCCCAAGTCGCAGAGCTGACCATGTTCACACCGCCGTATAAAGCCGCACTGCTAGCTCCCAATGTTTGGCTGCCAGACAAACCGTACTTAATGTAACCCTCACGCCAGTCGGAGCTACCTTCCGTTTTACCGCCAGTGGTACCGTAGTTTTCTCCGCTGGTGAATACACCGAAGGCCGCTTCAATATCAACGTTAAGCTCGGTGCCGTCTTTGCTGTAGAAATTGTAGGCAGAAGCAGAGCCGGATGCGGCAGCAATGGCTGAACCCAACAAAGCGGCGGTTAACGATAGTTTAAAGTTTTTTTTCATCTTTTTATTCCTTTTTATAGCAGTCGGTCATTGTTTTTAGCGTGCGTTCAAAAAGGTGCTCGTAAGGCGTTCGGTTATTCAGTTAAGCAGAGCGTTCTCTGGTTCGGACTACAGTGCTTTCTCCAAAGTGATTTATGGGAAGTATTTTTCTGTCATGAACTTAAATTGTAAAAACACGTCATTGAAAACTCTGTTTGCGCTGGCGCAATTGGCTCCAAACATAAATACCAATAGAGAGGGCAATCATCACCAGTAATGTCAGACTTATCGGTCGTTGCAGGAACACAGTTAAATCTCCTCCCGCCATGCTCAAAGCCTGCTGTGTTCGAGTAAGGAATAGCGGGCCTAAAACTAATCCCAGAACGATGGGCACGGCCGGAATCTGATTGCGTTTTAAGACGTAACCAAAAATGGCGAAGCCGAGGGCAATCAAGCAATCGGTAAACTGATAGCTCTGGCTGTAGCTGCCGATAAAGCCCAGCACCAAAATGAAGGCGCCAATAAACCGTCCGCGTACCCGCGTGAGGTTGACGATCCACTTGGTAGCAAAAGTAAGATAAGTAAAAACCACCACGTTCATCAGCAATAGTGAAATATACAAGCCAGAAATAAACTCGGGCCGCTCAGCGAACAGAGTGGGACCGGGGATGTAGTTGTGCACCATAAACACTGACAAAAGCATTGCCATCAAAGCATCAGCTGGAATCCCGAACGCCAATAAAGGAATCATCACTGACGCCGTTACAGCGTTGTTAGAGGTTTCGGATGCAATCAGCCCCTCCGGCGCGCCCTCACCAAATTTCTCCGGTGTTTTGGAAAATTTTTGCGCTAACGTGTACGAAAAAAACTGCGAGCCGAATTCACCCACGCCAGGCAGTAGGCCCATAAACACTCCCAGCGCGGCAGAGCGAATAACGGTAACCTTGTGTCTGAGCAAATCCGCCACACCAGAGAATAATCCACCCTCGGCCAACTTGACGATCTTGGCATCATTACCCCGTTGAGCCAGTAGAATGAAAGCCTGTGACATGGCGAACAAACCAATAACAGCTGGCACCAGCGGCATGCCAGAAAGCAACCAACTCTGCCCAAATGTATAAACCTGCGTGCTATAAGACAAATCCAGGCCGATAGTGCCAAGAAAAATGCCCAGCCCCAGCATCATTGCCGCTTCCACCACGTGCTTGCGATGCGCTAGCACAACAAAGATCATCCCCAATGCCGCCAGCATGGCGAACTCGGCTGAGCCGAACTTACGAGCAACCTGGGACAAGATCGGCGCCAGCATAATCAATGAAAAAACGCTGATTAGGCCGCCTACGAAAGACGAAGTGAAGGCAATCGACAGCGCTCTTCGGGCTTCGCCGCGTTCGGCCATGGGGTAGCCGTCATAAGTGGTTAGCACGGCAACCGGGGTGCCCGGTGTATTCATCAGAATGGCGGGTATGGCGCCGCCGTACCAAGCGCCACCATAAACACCCAGCAGCAGCGAAACGCCTGGCAACGGCTCCATAGAAAACGTGATTGGTAGAAGAATTGCCATCACACCGGCAGGCTCCAACCCCGGAATCGAGCCGATGGTAACGCCAATTAGAGCGCCAATGACGATTGCCATAATAACGTTTAAATTAGCGACTTCATTAAGGCCTAGCAGAATTGTATCCACGGTAGTCAAACCTCTTAGAAATAGCGGTTAGCGAAGTCAGCCAGGTCATCGGGCAAAAATGAATAGAGCCAGACGTCAGGTAACCAGACGGATACGCCAACACGAAAGATGAGAACCAAAGCAATCAAAGTGCCGATGGTTGCGAGTAACCAAGTGCGGTTTAGCAGTCGCGACAGCCACAAAAGAACGGTAACAAATATAAAAGTGGCCGGTACAAAACCGATGATAGACAGCGAATGGATGTAAGTATAAAACAGCACGGAGGAGATCAACGCCGTACGATATCTGTCCAGCACTGCTAGCAGCGTTTCTAGGGGGTTGCGCCGGAACATGGTGCTGCGCCCCTCGCTGCTGTTATGGCGAGTAAGCTGGATCACTCGATAAGCCGAGAACACAGCCATGGTGCCCAAACCCACCAATGCACCCATCATAGGCTGGGTATACCATCCCCTTCCGGTTTCAACCCAAGAGGCTTGGTACGGAATCAGAATCAGCAAAACCACCGACGTGATAAACATTACCCAATAAATATCGGGTTTAACAACGGTTTCGTTTGGCACGATAGAACTCTTTTGAGTTAATCAAAGTCAGTCGGAAAGACGAAACGAACGGGGGAACGGCTCTCAAAAAACAGCCGTTTCCTGTCCAGAATTATCTATTCATGAACTCAAGTAACCCTTTGGAGCTTTCGAAATCCTTGGCAACAAGTGCTTCTGCCTCTTCTCCACCGATCCAGTAAATGCCGGCACCAGTAGATTCAGCCAACTGACGAATGCGATCTGAGTCCAGCGCGGCTTGGGCTATGACTGCAATCTTGTTTTTAATTTCGTCAGAAGTGCCCTTTCTTACAAACAGGCCATTCCAGGTAGTCTGAGTAATACCGGTCTGCTCGGCCAGAGTGGCAACCTCCGGCGCGATCGTCAGACGATCTTTAGTCAGAGAAGTCAGCAGTTTTACTTCACCAGATTTCAGGCAAGAAAGGATTAACTGCGTGGTTGTATTGATGATGTCAGCGTCACCGGTCGCCAACGTAATACAGTTCGTTGCATCAAAAGCTGCATCGGAAGCGATACGAATACCCGCTTCTGAGGCGGCCTTAAAGGTAATGGCGGTCGGCAATGCCTGGTAGCCGAAGTGACCTAAAGAGATATCGTTATCCTGAGAGTATTTCGCCAGTTCCGCCATATTGTTGTAGGGGGCATCCGAATTGGCGGCAATCACAAACGGGTAATCCAGGAAAATACCAACCGGCTCAAATGTAGACTGATCATAGGGCGCATTACCCGAGTGAATATGAGTGGTCAAAATATCAGCAACAAAAGAGCCGATAGTCTGTCCATTCGGCCGCGCTTTTGCGACATCCAGTGCACCAACGATACCGCCGCCACCAGGCTTGTTGATCACGGAAGCTGGAGTGCCTGTCTCTTCCAACATTTTCTCGGCGATGACACGGGTGATAATATCTTCCAGATCACCGGGAGGCCAAGGCACAACAAATTTGACGGGACGCTCAGGGTATTCAGCCATTGCCGGGCTGCTAACAAGCAGTGGGGAGATAGCCAATGTCGCGACAGCCAAAAATTTTGTTATATTTTTCATGATGTTCCTCATTTTTTTTAGATTGCTCATAGCCGTCTGATCAACTCCGCAGAGGGACAATCAGCACAGGTATTTCTGTTTGCTGGATTACTTTTTGAGTTGTAGATCCAAGGAATAGGCGGGACGCGACTGAACCACCGCGGTCACCCATAACGATCATGTCAGCCTGCTGCTTTTGGGCGACTTTCACGATCACCTGGTCGGGTTGTCCTATAGCCACTTCAATTTGCGGTGCTTGCCCCAGATGAGTGCCCTCGGGAATTTCGCTTTCAAGAAAGGCGGAGATTCTCTGTTCAATCTTGCTACGGTATTGATCCATCATCTGCCTGGTATGATTCAGCTGGACCTTCGACAGCAAATAATCACGCACCATTTCATCGGTATCCGTGCCCATCGGCTCGATAGCGTGCAAGAAAATGATGCGGGCGTTATGCTTCACCGCTTCCTCTAAGGCCATACGAAACGCCGGACGGCTGCCCTCAGTGATATCCGATGCATAAACAATGGTCTTCACAGTTGGCAGCATGGTCGCTCAATCCTCTTTACGATCTCAGTTTTGCTGATTTAAAAACTTGGACGATTTCAGAAATACCGTTACAGTCGATCAAATCGATAAGGAGCAGGGTCGATAACAGGCTCCACGCCAGACAGCAGATCCGCTGCAAGTTGCCCTGCAGCCGGGCCTGTACCAAAACCATGGCCGGAAAAGCCGGTTGCGACCATCAGACCAGGAATAGTTTTTATGTGATCAATTACAGGGTTAGAGTCCGGTGTTACATCGATCACGCCAGCCCAGGCTTCCTCTATTTTCGCCTCGTCAAACGCCGGCCAAGCCGCTTTCAAGTTGTTTAAAGCATCCTGGTTCAGCACCATATTTGGCGCAGGATTATTGGTGCGGACGAGCTCAAACGGAGTTTGGCTATCGGGTTTCCAGCGACGCTTCAGTTTTAGATCTTTAAAGAAGGCCTGGCCGAAATTCATATTCAGAAAACTCCGCTGATTACGTAGCTGATCCATGTAGCGCCAGCCAATCAGCAGATGATCCAGCGTCAAAGGAGCGTCAAGCTTGCCGCGCTGGGTAATGATAAAACCACCGTCCTGATGCTTGCGGAACGAAAAATCCGGGCCACCCACGGCGATGTTCGTGGGACCTTCCATTGGCTGTGTTCTCAACACAGAACAAATCAGCGGCAGCGTTGGCAGGCTTACACCGGCATTGCCAAGAAAGCGTCGTGACCAGGCGCCACCTGCCAGAAGAACCTGCTCGCAACGTATTTCGCCTTTCTCGGTGACGACACCTGAAACACTGCCCGCCGACATTGATAGCGAGCGCACCGCGCAGTTCTGTCGCACAACCGCGCCGAGCTTGATTGCGGCTTCAGCAATTGCGCTGGCGGCAATCGCCGGTTCAGCGTAACCATCGGAGGGCGTATGAATACCGCCTACCCATGGCCCTTTTCCGCCGGGAACAAGCCGGTCGATGTCAGACGGCGCCAACAATTCCGAACCTAGCGACAAGTGCTCGACGGACTTGTGCCAGGCCTCATGCATAGCCATCTGCTCCGGCGTACGGGCAAGAAACGTAATGCCAGCCTGACGATAACCAACTTCACGGCCGATTCGCTCTGACATTGCAGCCCAAAGGCGATCGGCGGCTTGTGCCAGGGGTATATCGTCAGGATGACGGCTGGTTTTACGAATCCAGCCCAGATTACGGGAAGACTGCTCGCCAGCAATCTGGCCTTTTTCCAACAGCACGACGGATATGTTGCGTTCCGCCAACGCCAAAGCCGCAGATACACCCACTATGCCGCCGCCAATGATTACCACACTGGTTGAAGACGGCAGTTCGTCGGCGGTGGTGACGGGATTCAGTGTTCTGGTCATTGCTATTGTCCTGTTGCTGGCGAAACGAAGCGGCTGCCTGACGGCCGCTCCCAAACGGCTATTATTGGGCGATAGTGATCGTTTCGACCTCTGCCTTTGATGCGCCGCGATAGGCCGTTACTTCGAGTTCTACCTTATAAATATTAGAACCCAACGGTGGACAAGTTACGGTGGAAGCCGGGTCAACACCGCGGAATTTTGTACCGATAAATTCCATAACCTTATGTGTATCCGCGGGGTTCTGAATAAACACACGAGACATAACAACATCTGCAAGTGAGGCGCCAACGGCAGCCAAAGCGCGTTCGATGTTCTGAAAAACCTGCTCGGCTTGCTCGATCACATCCTCCGAAATCTCCTGAGAGTCTGGATTACGACCAGCAGTGTTGGATACATGGATAATATTATCTATAGCGACAACTCGCGAATAACTGGCAATTTCTTCAAACTTGGAACCTGTTTTAACTTTTATAATCTTAGTCATGATTGCGACTCTAAACATGGGAGGGTGATTTAATCGGTAAGCGATCGTGACGTTTACTCTTGTTAAATCTTTATTGCTGATCAGCGAAGTACTGGCGTTTCCCAAAGGTTAAGCTTCACGCCTATCCCCTTTTCGATTGCATTGCGATAAATCTTGGTAGCCCAAGCGACATCTTCTACTGGCATACCACCCACAGACATGATGATGATTTCGTCGTCGTTCTGACGTGCGGGTGAATCACCGGCGACAATTGCACCCAAGTCTTCCAGCTCATCCTTCTGCATCAGACCTTCTTCAATCATGTCCATAAAACGCATACCCACCAACGGAATACAGTTGTGGGAAGGCTTTGGCACTTCTTCATACCAAGTTTCATAAAGGCCAACGCTATCCATAACCTTACGTACACCCGCGCTGCTCATCCCGTCATCCAGACTGCAGCTCGCCGGCATCGCCAAATAGGTCCCAGGCTGAACCCACTCGCGTTTGACGATGGGGTATGTTGACGGATCACCCACTTCACCTGAGTTGCAGTAAGTGACTATGTCGGATCCACGCACAACCTCTTCATTGGTTCCAACAATCTGGATGTCGCTTATATGTGGGTACTCGGCCCTGACCCATTCCAGAAAACTTTCCAGACTTCGTTTGCCGCGCCCCTTTACTTTAATAGTGTCAATATCCGGGCAGGCTGCCATGAACGATGCAACCGAAGTCTTACCCATAACACCCGGGCCCAACAGTCCGATCACTTTCGAATTCTTGCGGGCGAGATAACGGGCGCCAACACCCGGAATGGCCCCGGTGCGATAAGCAGATAGAAGATTGGCGGACATATAGGCCAAAGGTGCACCGGTGTCGATGTCACTTAAAATAAACATCAAAATAGAGCGTGGCAGGCCTTTCTCGCGGTTGGCAATATTGGACCCATACCACTTCACGCCGCAGGTCTGGAAGTCGCCACCCAAATACGCGGGCATAGCCATTAAACGCCGGTCAGCCGTTGGTTTGGGCATAGTCGAGAAAACAGATTCCTCCGGAAATGTGATCATGGCACCATGTGAATCACTGTTAGGCCCGGCCATTCGGTAATCGCCCTGATGCAGAAGAATGAACATTTCTTCCATGGTATCCACGCATGCAGACATGTCTGTCACGCCTGCTGAAATCATGTCCGGCTCGGAAAGGTAAATAAAATCAATTCTTGTACTTGTAGGCATAGCATCACCAGTAGAAATAGTTTTCTGCTCCCACAACGAGAGCTTGCCAGCATCTTTTTTCGCAAAACTAGGCGTTCCGTGAGTTTTCCCACGTCCGGTTTCGGATGCTATCCGGAACGCAACAGAGGTGTATTGAACTTTTGCGACACAAATGCGGGAAAGTGCGTATACTAAAACTTGATACGAATGTCGAAAGTTGCGCAGCGAAGTCAATGCTGGAAAGAGGCCGCTGTTTGCTTCGCGCGCGAGGTACGATGTATGGCAGATGCTGGGAAAGAGATACAGAAACCGTCAAGCTGAACCGTATTTTGAGTATTTAATCACTTATTCACTAAGCCATGCTTCAGATCACTAAGCCTTTTTTACATATAAAAATAATATTGATTAAACTATTAGAGACAGCGCAATGTTAAATGTTTCGAATGGTAAAAACTCTAAAGCTTTATTTTGTAAAAAGCTTACACACATTCAACTGGAACAGCCCTGGTTTGTGCTAAGTGCAGAAAATCACTACGATTTTATAATTTCCGAAGACCATGCAATATCACATTTCTATACGTTTGAAGCCGACCTTTCAGACAGCGCTACGTTTGCAATACCGGATGGCGCTATCGATATTCTTTTTGACTGCGATCAAACCAATCCAAGTGCTAAAATATGCGGGTCCACTCTTCAAGCAAGCAGCGCTCACCTAAAGCACAAGCATCGCTACTTTGGCGTAAGATTTGCGGCAGGAGTTTTGCCTGGTTTTCTTACTCTCGCTGCCGCAGAACTGGTAAACCAAGAGTTAAATCTGCTTGAACTATCTCCCGAAAACGAGTCGCTATTTTTTAGAATTGCAAATAACACTAAATTTTTAAGTCAAGTTTCCTTATTTAAACAGATTCTTAATATAAAGCCGCATCGCAAACCATCGATAATAACTAGAAATTTGATTCGTGAAATACATGAAACACAGGGAAATCTTCGTATAAAAAACCTTGAAGAGCACGCTGGTTATACTAGCCGCACTCTCCAGCGACAATTTCAAAATGATATGGGAATGTCCCCTAAGGCTTTTAGCCGTATTGTTCGATGCCAGATGGCCATCCATAAAATTAGTCGTCTGGAAGAGCTGGCTTTTTCGGAGCTGGCGTCTAACTTGGGTTTCAGTGATCAGTCGCACTTTCAACGCGAATTCAAGAAACTCGTATCAACCACACCTCTTAATTACCAACGCCGCATTAAACAAAGACCCTACATTGAAAGAATACGCCAAAATTTCTTACTGGATATTTTCGAATGAGTCTCTAAAGTCAGCAGTATCAGTAGCTTCATAAACCACCTAGAATTCGCCACCAACGGGCCCGCTCAGCAGCGCCCGCATCAGATTGATAAACAACGCTTCTTGAAGTCAGAAGGAGTTATTCCATAGTGGCTCTTGAATGCAGTCGAGAAATAACTGGGACTGCCAAAGCCATATTTGTACACAACTTCCGTCAGATTTAGCCGCCCGCTGTGCGCTCGTATATAATTGGCACACATTTCTAAACGCTGAGCTTTCACGTATTCCGAAAATGTAATCGAATTGTCCGAGAATGCCCGATATAGGCTGCGGACTGACGTGCCAATTGCGCTAGCAACCAGGGATGCGCTTAAACCCGGTTCCGCAATATTTTCTTTGACAAACTCGGAAGCGGCTCTGAACACCCTTTCGTAAGGGGCTGCGCTGCGAACACTCTTCAACACCGACGGTTTGATTAATGTCGCTAGCGAGTCGAGAATGGCTGCGCCTTCTTCCGAATCCAAATTTTCATGCAAAGACGCCTCTATGACCAGCTTGCTAGCAAAACGGGCGATATGAGAATCAGCAGCAATCTTCACACCCGGCTCGACCTTACTGAGGTTCAAAATCCGCTCAATAATTTGACGGGACAGAATGAGCGATATCTGTTGTGAGGGTTCTTGAAACGAGAAGCGAAAAGGCAGCGATGAATCTATCAGCACTATATCCCCCGAAACCAGTGACGAGCGATTTCCGATTTGCTCTACGGAAGAGCGCCCCTGGATCTGAAAAACACAAAAGAAGTCCGGAATCCCGCTTTTCTGTATCTCTTTAGACGTTCGATAAAGGTCCGCTCCTTGAATACTAACCTTCGACATGTCAAGAGATCCGCCTACTTTTTCGACAGATCCACTGAAATTTCCACCCAAAGGGCACGCCAAAAATGGACCACATATCTCATTGATATTGCTAATCCATTTGTCGAAATCATCAGTCCCGGCGGCGCATAGCGACACGGCTACAACCTCTCGTTTTATTATATTATTATCACCCGTAAAAATGGCTAAAATATGATCAAAAGTCAAGAGGATAGCCTGAATACACAACCTATTTAGCCTAATTTGATACACACGTACAAAATATAAAATAATGATGCGTATCACAACTAATTTACATCCGCGCGGCACCTAAGCACACCCCAAAAACGATCTACTTTATACATTGGCGCAGTTGCGCAACGTTCTGGCATCAGCGAGAAAGCAAAAGGCAGGGTTAATTGGTACAAGTACGTATCAAGGCTGCTCCAAACTCGGCAAAGGGGCAACAAACTAAACATCCGTGCGGAGCAAAGAAGTAACCTCCGGAGGCGAAAAAATGCAGACATATCGAAATATCGTAGATGGAACTCTTGTCGAATCTGCCAGCAGTTATGAAATCTTCAACCCTGCCAACGGCCAATCCTTGGGGCTAGCACCGGAAAGCAATGAGCAGGAAGTAGACAAGGCCGTTCAATCCGCTGTGCTTGCGCAAAAAAAATGGGCGCAACGCAGCGATCACGAGCGACGCGACATTACCCGGAAAATTGCTCAAATTCTTCAGGACAACTCGGAATATCTGGCTGAGCTTATTACCCGGGAGCAGGGAAAACCTCTGTCTGGCCCTGGCTCCAGGTTTGAAATGCAGGCCTGTGTCGGGTGGACTCAGGTTCCGGCAAGCTTGGAACTGCCCCCCGAAGTTGTATACGAGGATAACGAACGCAAAGACACACTGCATCGCGTTCCGCTGGGCGTTGTGGCAGCCATCGCCCCATGGAACTGGCCCTTAATGATTGCTATATGGCAGATCATTCCTGCCATAAGGATGGGCAGCGCAGTCGTTCTGAAGCCTTCCGAATACACGCCTATTGCAACACTGGAGATGGTGAGGCTGATCAACCAGGCCCTGCCGGCTGGCGTGCTCAACACGGTAACCGGGGATGGCAGTATTGGCAGCAAGCTGACCCGCCACCCTGACATTAACAAGATTATGTTCACCGGTAGCGAAGCGACAGGCCGCCGTATTATCGAAGCCTCCGCACGGAACTTGTCACCTATAACTCTGGAACTGGGCGGTAACGACGCAGCCGTCGTTATGCCGGGAACGAACATTAAAAAAATTGCCAACGATTTGTTCTGGGGGGCATTCCTGAACATGGGACAGACATGTGCCTGCATTAAGCGCCTTTACGTTCACGAAGATGACTACGAAACCGTTATGGCTGAGCTCAGCGCAATCGCCAGCCAGATAAAAATCGGTGATGGCATGGATGAGTCCGTACTGATGGGCCCCCTTCAAAACAAGATGCAGTTTGAAAAAGTGAAGGCACTCATAGCGGATGCCAAAACCGCCGGTTGCGACATCCGGGAGTTTGGCGACGTACCCAAACAAGGTTACTTCCTGCCTATTACGCTGGTTGGTGACATTAAAGACGGCCAAAGACTGGTTGACGAAGAACAGTTCGGCCCTGCCCTACCGATCATACGGTATCGCGAACTAGAAGATGCCATCGGGTCTGCAAACGGGCTTGAGGCAGGCCTTGGTGCCTCACTGTGGTCAGATAATCCGGCGGATGCGAGCGAGCTCGCAATTCAACTGGAAGCCGGGACGGTGTGGATCAACCAACATGGCGCAATCCACCCAATGGTTGCTTTTGGAGGCAACAAAGCATCGGGCTACGGCGTCGAGTTTGGTATTGAAGGACTCAAAGCGGTTACCCAGTGCCGGGTAGTAAGCATAAAGAAGTAAGAACAGGCTGCCTTAATCCAGGATTGGAGCGGACAGCAAATCAGGTGCGTGATCGGCGATAAAGCACGACGCCCCTTAAAACTAGAAAAATAACATCGAGGATTGTAATGATGCATCTACCTAAACAACTGGCAATAAGCTTGGTGGTAGCGTCCAGCCTGATTGCTGCAAGTGCAAACGCGCGTCTGCCCGATGAAACAGTCGGTAGCACAACTCTGTCGCTGCCTGACGATCACCGCAGCTATATGGTGGACTTCGAATTCAATAACATGGTTTCCACACGTGTCGTTGTGATCGACCCCGACACGCAGAAATATCTCGGGATGCTACCAACGGGGCACGCGGCTCCTGTTGCACTTTCCCGGGATCGAAAAACAATTTTTACCGCTGACTTCTTTTTTACTCGCTACGTGCGCGGGGAACGCACGGATGTATTAACCGCTTGGGATAGCCAAACGTTGTCGCCAAAGTGGGAGCTCGTCGTATCCAGCAAACGCGCGTTTACTCTCACCGAACGCTTTTCACTTGCGACCAGCGCTGACGACAAATTCGTCTACATATACAACTTTACGCCGTCTACATCGGTGACTGTCGTGGACACCACCAAACAAGAGATGGTTAACGAAATCGCGACTAACGGGTGCATTCTCAACTACCCGGTAGGTGACCGACGATTTGCGTCCCTGTGTGGCGACGGATCGCTCCAGATGATTACGCTGAACGACAATGGTGAGGAAGTAGATCGTACCAGAACCGTATTTTTTGACCCGAATGCAGTCAAGCTGGTTGAAAGGGCAACCGTTGTTGGTGAGATTTATTACTTCGTGACGACATCAGGTGAAGTTGTGCCAGTCGACCTATCCGGAGACGAGCCGAAGCCATTACCCCGCTGGTCACTGGTCACCCCGGAAGAACTGGCTGAAGGCTGGGCACCAGGCGGTTGGCAGCTGCTGGCAGCGGCACCGGCTCTAAATCGACTTTACGTTCTGATGCACCCAGACCACGAGGCTTATAAATGGGAAGACCCCAGCCAGATTATCTGGGAGTTTGATCTGAAAACCGGCGAGAAAATCGGAACCCTGGAATCGCCTAACCTCATCTGGAGCCTGAGCGCCACCTCCGATGACAAGCCTCTTCTGCTTGGTGCAAATATTGAAGGTGGGCTGGAGATATTTGATCTCTCAACAGGCGAACACAATGGAACAATGGCAGGCGTAACCAAAACGCCGACGTTGATACTGAACCACTGAGAGGTGACACGATGATAGATCCTGTTATCAGCACATCGGCTGCTTTGGCGCTGAGCGTCATATTCGCCAGTGCTGCCAATCATAAAATCAGGCACCCCAACTGGTTTCGCCGGCAGGTGCGCGAGTATGAATTAATTCCGGGATTCATGGTGCCAACAGCAGCGCTGGCGCTGCCGGTCACAGAGCTGGCGGTTGCCGCCGGCCTGTTATGGAGTACCAGCAGGCCTTACGCCGGCGTTCTGGCATTTTTGCTGATCAGTCTCTACGCCCTGGCTATCGCTATTAATCTGGCGCGAGGCCGCAAAGACATCGATTGCGGATGCTCCGGCCCCGCTATGCGTCAACCCCTACAACCAGCACTGCTCGTTCGCAATGGGCTACTGGCCGTCATTGCTTTGGGTGCGTTGTTACCCATGCTTGACCGGCCTCTGGGCCTGCTCGACAACTTTGTCATTATTGCAGCAGGCACCGTTTTGGTTCTGCTTTACACAACGACAGATCTCTGGATTGCCAACCGTTCGTTACTACTAACAGTGTCAGGAGAAAAATAAGATGCAAGCACTCGTCATTTCAAACATTCTGCTTTGGCTGCTTTTGATAGCCAGTTCTTTGGTGCTGCTTGGCCTTATCCGGCAAATCGGCATTTTGCACTCACGCATCGCACCGGCCGGCGCCCTTATGCTCGATAAGGGCGTTGAAGTTGGTCAACCTGCCCCACAAGTCACAGCAGCAGACCGTTTCGGACGCCCGATCAACATCGGCTATGCCGGTGAACGGTCGACTCTTCTATTTTTCCTGTCGCCCACCTGCCCCATCTGCAAGACACTGCTACCAGCAATAAAAGCCATCAGTCGATCGGCAAAAGACCTGGATGTTATTTACGTGAGCGATGGCGATGCCGCCGAACATGACAAGCTCATATCCCAGGCGGGTCTTGAAAAGTCCACCTATATCGTGAGCCCTGACGTTGGCATGACCTATCAGATTGGCAAGCTACCGTATGCGGTGCTGATTGATAAAGCTGGAACGCTCAAAGCCAAGGGTCTGGTCAACTCCAGAGAACATCTAGACAGCCTGTTCGAAACCGAATTGCTTGGCTCATCAACACTTCAGGATTACATAAAGGCCCAGTCTGAATCCCCAAGCATTCACACGCCATCCTGATTAGGAGAACAATAAAATGAAATTTCTTGATCGCTTTTTCGAACGCTCGTCACGCCACGTAGCCAATACAACCGGGCGGCGCCAGTTCATCGCAAAATTTGGATCTTTTGTGGCCTTGGGCGTGGCCGCGCCAGTTCTTCTGCCTATCGACAGAACAAGTAAAGCACTGGCTGCCGGACTGCCATCAGCCGGAGACCCGGGTGACCCCAACAGTTGCGATTACTGGCGCTATTGTTCTGTCGACGGCTTTCTATGCAGTTGCTGCGGCGGCTCGGCAACCAGCTGTCCGCCAGGAACGGAATCCTCCCAGGTCACCTGGGTGGGGACTTGCCGCAACCCCGCCGACGGAATCGATTACATCATTTCCTACAATGACTGTTGCGGCAAGCACAGCTGTGCACAGTGCGCGTGTACTCGCAATGACAGCGAAGAGCCCATGTACAGGCCTTTCAACAACAATGATATTAACTGGTGCCTTGGCACCAGCAGTAGCGTTTATAACTGCACAGTATCCGTTATTCGGGGCGTAGCGTCCTGAGGAGGATAACAATGCGCTCGATATTCTGTGTGTTGGCTTTAACCCTGATCGTCGCCTCCCCTTCGGGGACGGCACGGGTTATTCCCGACCCTGCCCAAAAACCCGCGCCCGGCAACGAGGCGCGCCAGACACCCCTGCACCTGGCTAATTATTCACCGTCGGTGAACTATCAGTTGCAGTGCCTGGGCTGCCACCTGACGAACGGCGAGGGCGCGCCTAGTCACGATATCCCTATGATGAAAGGCTTTGTCGGGAACTTCTTGAAAGTCGAGGGAGGCCGGGAATTCCTGATACAGGTTCCGGGCGCTTCGCTGTCGGCGCTTAGCAACCAACAGTTAGCAGAACTGCTCAACTGGATGTTAAGAGACGACGAAATAGCCGGAGGAAGTGCCCCTGAAAACTTCAAACCGTATACTGAACAGGAGGTCGAAACTAACCGGGGTGTGATGATCAAAGACCTGATTGGGCACAGGCAGAATCTGATCGAAAAGATAAGGAATCTGAACATAGAAATCCCCGCAAGCGTCATTCCGTAATTTGACATGTGCCCTTTCAACCCAACTCAAGGAGCAATCACGCCTTAAATTGGGTTGGAATGACCAGTTAGGACCTGATTAGTACAGAACACATCAGTTCTAGCTATTGTCCATCCGAAAACGTAAGCGTCTAAATTTTGTACTGAATTACAATAAAAAAGAGGAGAGGCATCTCCTTGTTTTTGCTATCATGAACAGTTAAACCATTGAATATCATGAGTTTGAACTGATTGCTGTGGGCCGCGCACTTTTGCAAGACCCCGAATGGTTCAACAAAGTGAAGGAAGAACGGCTTGGTGATGTGGACTATTTCGCCCGCAAATCCCTCACCAAACTTTACGGAGTCTGTCAGCTATACAACGAATCAATTACCTCGGCGTATTTCTCATAAATTTTGCTCCGACGTACTTTCATGGTGGCGGTCACCTCATCGTCATCGTGATCCAGCTCTTTGATCAATAAATGGAAACGCTTGATCTGCGCCACTTGCGGCAATCTGTCATTGCCTTTATTGACCTCTGCCTGAATCAGTTCCTGCACCTTTTCGTGTTCACTCAGAGTGCGAAACGTGGTGTAGGCAATCCGTTCCTGCTCCGCCCACTTTGCAGCTGTTTCAAAATCGACCTGGATCAGCGCCGAAACATACTTTCGGGCCTCGCCAACAACAATGCACTCTTTAATATAAGGGCTCGCCTTGATGGTATTTTCGATTTCCGTGGGCGATAGATTCTTGCCTCCTGCGGTAATCATGATGTCCTTAAGGCGATCGACTATTCTCAGCTGCCCTTGCTGCCACTCACCAACATCGCCGGTATGCAACCAGCCGTCCTTGAGAGTAGTTGCCGTCGCCTCTTCATCCTTGTAGTAGCCTTTGAAAACGGTGCCACCACGCATGATGATCTCGTTTCGCTCGCCAAGCGTTATTTCAAGCCCTGCGATTGCCGTTCCGACCGTACCGAGGCAAACATTGTCCAGGCGCTGAGCCGTCGCTACACCCGTGCTCTCGGTCTGGCCGAACACTTCAACCAGAGGCACACCCAGAGTGCGAAAGAACTGGAGAATACCCGTTGAGATAGGTGCCGCACCGGTCAGCGCAATGGTACAGCGGCGCAGCCCGATAAAATTCTGCAAGGCACGAAACACCAGCCAGTAATACATACTGTAGGTAAGTCGTTCCTTGACACTCCACTGCGCCTTTGGTTTGGTCGCTAAGGGCTCACAAGCGCTCATTGCGCGCTCGAAAAGCCCCAGTCGCAAACGCCCCGTCTCCTGCATCTTGATATAAATGGCGGAGTGGAGCTTTTCCCATATTCGCGGGACGCCCAAGAAAAACGTTGGAGCAAGCTCCCGGAGGTCTTCCTGAATCGTGCGCAGGCTTTCGCCAAAGCTCACTGCGCTGCCCGCATAAACGGGCGCAATATTGGTAAGCGCCTGCTCTGCCACATGGCACAGTGGCAGGTAAGACAGACTGGTACTGTCCTGATCCACCCCGAGTAACTCAATAAGCCCCCGCGCACCTGACTGCAGATTGCCCCAGCTGATCAGTGCCCCTTTGGGCCGGCCGGTAGAACCGGAGGTGTAAATCATTAGAGCGATATCATCCATCGTCTGGCTGTCGAGCAGTTCGTCAATCAGTTCGGGATGGTTTTTCTCGAACTCCCGCCCCAAGGTCTCAATTTCTTCAAACGCCGTCGGCGGCGACGCGTAGGCGCGCAATCCTTTGGGATCAATAACAATGTTGTGTTTGAGCTGTGGCAACTGAGGCCAGGCTTGTAGAACCTTGTCGGTCTGCTCTTGGTCTTCACACACCACAATTTCTGCGTCACTGTGTTCTAACACATAGGCGACTTCATTCCACGGGCTGGTGGGATACACGCCCACACAGATACCCTTTACCAGGCCAATACCCATCTGAGCGATAACCCACTCCGCCCGGTTTTCCGAAATAATGGCAACGTGGCCACCCTCGCAAAGACCCAGCGCACGCAGGCCCAAACCAAAGTGCCGGGCGTGCTGATAATAATCCTGCCAGGAATAAGCCTGCCAGATGCCGAAATCCTTCTGCCGAAGCGCCAACATGTGAGGGCGCTCTTTTGCGTGGGCACGTAGCATCTGCACAAGAGTCAGATCACGGATTTGCAATGTTGTCATGACAACCACCGCTTACGGCGCTTGTAATGCTTGATGTCCCGATAACTGCGAGCCTCTCCTTCTTTGCCGCCAACCCCTAGATAGAACTCTTTTACATCCTCGTTGGATGAGAGTTTATCCGCCGGGCCGTCAATCACGATTTTTCCGTTTTCCATGATGTAACCATAAGAAGCAATGGCCAGAGACACCGCGGCATTCTGCTCCACCAACAGTATGGATGTGCCCTGCTCGCGGTTTATCCGAGCGATAATGGTAAATATTTCCTCAACCAGTTGCGGGGCCAGGCCTAGGGACGGCTCATCCAGCATCATCAGCTCTGGTTGTGCAATCAGCGCACGGCCGAGTGCCAACATCTGTTGTTCGCCGCCAGAAAGGTAGCCCGCAAGCTGCTTACGGCGCTCCCGCAGGCGCGGAAAGTAGTCGTAAACCAGCTCGTAGGAGTCACTCAAAGACGTCTTGCGCCCACTAAGCGCATAGGTTGCCGCAACAAGATTTTCCTCAACGGTCAGATCTTCAAAGACACGGCGCCCTTCCATCACATGAAACAAACCGTCACGAACCAGCTTTTCCGGTGCTATGCCTTTTAACGCGCGGCCTTTAAAGCGAATTTCTCCGGCTGTCACTTCGCCGTCTTCAAGAGCCAAAAGTCCTGATACACTTTTCAGTGTTGTGGATTTGCCAGCGCCATTAGACCCCAGCAACGCCACAATGGCGCCACGGGGAACCCGAAGTGACAGGCCCCGCAGAACCTGCACCGACTTATTGTAAACCACTTCTATATTATCGATTTCCAGCAGGGCTTCCATATAGCGTCTCAGTCGAGATGAATCCAGTCAGATACCGGCTCATAACGAGCTTCTTTCGCGTTCACACGCCAGATACGACCCACCGGGAACGACATGTCTTGCACCGTAACCGGAACACCAATAATGCCGCCGGTATCCCAGTCTTTGATCGAAGCGAGAGACTCGGCCATGTTATCGGCGGTCAGTTCTTTATCCGCATCCAGTGTGCGCTTTATCACCTCAGTCCAGACCATGGCATTAAACCAGCCTTGCATATAACCGGTCGGCCGGTAACCGGCATTCGGATCACTCTTTTGAGCCTCGGCACGCAGCGCGTCGAGCATCGGCCCGCTTTCTGGGCTGTCATAGTAGTTGTAAGGCATAACACCCATATAACCATCGGCGTCTGCGCCCATCTTGTCGATGATGAGTTTGTCAGTAGACCAGAAGGTGCCTATAAACTGAGTGTCCAGACCCATCTGCCGCATCTGCACCATAAACTCGTTAATGGGCGACAACACATAACCGTGGAATATGACAAAATCCGGGCGGACGCGACGCAGCTTTAAAATCTCTGCAGAGACATCCACACTGCCCGGCTTGGTGACAATTTCCTCTACAACTTTGATGCCCATCGCGGCGGCTTTGGCTTTGCCGTTTTCAATAGGATCTTTGCCAAACTCGGTATCGCTGTAAACAAACGCAACGGTCGGTTTGTCGCCATCTTTGCCCTGAGTGGCAATGTACTCAAGAATAATACCGAGCATCTGGGTGTAATTAGGGCCGGGTATGAACTGATACGGGTATTGCTCATTGTCGGTCAACGCCGTCGCGAAAGACGCACCGCTCATCAGCGTGGTGCCTCTGCTGTTCAGTTCTGAGGCAATCGTTTTCATGAATCCGGTGCTGTCGCCGTAGTAAACCGGAACCGTGTTACTGCCAGAGATTTTCTTGAATGCAGCGACGGAACGGTCAACCTCATAACCAGTGTCCTCCATCACATACTTCACCGGATGGCCGTTGATCCCACCCTGACTGTTGATCCAGCTTGTATAGTCAGTCAGGCCAGCATGAATGTGCACGCCAGCAAACGCGAACACGCCAGACAAGGGTATGGAACCACCAAATACGATGGGCTCTTTATCCTGTGCCATTGCTGGCCCCGCTGCGACCAAGGCGGCAATGCTGCCGATACCTACGAGTCTGCGGCCTTCTTTCAGAATTCTTTTAAACATGTAACTTCTCCTTGCGGCTTCTTGTTGTTGTTAAATCCACTAGTTTTTGAAAGGCCATAAACTGAAAAAACGCCGAATGCGGTGCCAGATCTCCGCCAGTCCGTGAGGCTCGAAAATAAGGAAGCCGACAATCAGGGCACCGAAGATGATTTCTAGCATCGGCGACATGAATATCGGTGCATTTGGATAAAACGGTGTCAGGGCTGCGGTGAGGAGCTTGAGAACTTCCGGAATCAGCGTCATGAATGCGGCACCCAGAATGCCGCCCAGCAGATTGCCCATGCCGCCAACGATAACCGCTGCCAGATAGAAAATGGACATGGAAAGCGGGAAACTTTCCGGCGTAACGACCCGGAAGAAATAAGCAAACAGGCCACCGGCAACACCGGCATAAAATGAGCTGAGTGCGAAAGACATCAACTTGTAACGCAACAGGTTAATACCCAGAATTTCGGCCGAAATATCCCTGTCCCGGATCGCAATAAACGCCCGACCGATGCGGGTGCGGAACACGTTTTTGGCAGCAAATACCATCAGTACCGCAAGCGGCACAATAATGAAATACATTCCAAAATCGCTCTGAAAAGTTAGGCCGAATAAGTGCGCCGGTTCCAGACTTAAGCCGCCCATGCCACCGGTTACAGACTCCCAACTGGCGAAGATAAAATGCAAAAAAACACTGGCAGCCAGCGTAGCAATCGCCAGATAGAGCCCTTTCACTCTGAGCGAAGGAAGCCCCACCAGAATGCCGACGGCCGCCGCCAGCAGCCCGGCAAGCAAGAGCGTCACCGGGAATGGCAACGCGGTGTTGATAGATAACCAGGCCACGGTATAACCGCCCACGCCCATGAAGCCGGCCTGGCCGAGGGAAATCAGGCCGGTATAACCGGTCAGTATATTCAGTCCCGTGGTACTGATAACCGCAATACCGACCAGACAACCCAAATACAATAAATAGGCATCAGCCATAAACGGGAACGTCAGCAGCGCAAGCAGGAAAAGCCCGAACCAGATCTTCTGTGTGGAGCTGGTCAGGATGGCCTCATCGGCCTCATAGCTCTGTTTGGCATCACCGATACGCATCTTACACTCGCTCTATTTCGTGGGTGCCAAAAAGGCCATAAGGACGAAAAACCAAAATGACGGCCAGCACCGCGAACGTAGCCGGCATGCGATACTCCCCGCCCAAGTAGGCGCCGGCCACAGTTTCCAGCCAGCCAATAAACAGCCCCGCAATAAGCGCACCCACAATGCTGTCGAGACCCCCGACAATCACCACCACCAGTACGCTCAGGCCAATAGCACCAAACTGCGGGCTAAGCCCACCGGTTGCGGCCACCAATACGCCCGCAAGTGAGGCTGCAAGAGAGCCAAACACCCAGGCCAAATTGAATACCCGCCTCACATTAATGCCCATGGAATAGGCTGCGGCCTGATCTGACGCGGTGGCACGCAGCGCCACGCCGCCTCGGGAAAAACGGAAATACAACAAGTAAATGATGAGCAGCGCAGCACCGATAAGAAAACCGTACGCAATCTTTGGAGCCAAGTACATTTCACCAATAAACACCGGTTTACGAGGCAGAAAGCTTGGCAGAAGCTGCGGTTCTGCGCCCCACACGAGCTCTACCAGGCCCATCAGAATACTGGCCACACCGATAGTGACCATTACCACCGAAATGGGTGATTCTCCCAGCATCGGGCGGATCATCGTCTTTTCGATCACACCACCCAGAATACTGCCCCCAAGTACCGCCAGCGGCAGCGCAAGCCACGGCGACATTTCCATACCGCCAGCAAAGGCCAGAAACAGATAAGCGGCGACCATCATGATTTCGCCGATGGCGAAGTTGATCACTCGCGTGGCTTTATAAATGATCACAAAACCCAGCGCGATCAGAGCGTAGAGCCCGCCCATGGCAAGGCCTGCAAGGCTAATTTCTCCAAAAAAAAGCCAGTCCACTTAAGCCACCTCGCGTTCGGGGTTAAGTTTCTTGCGCAGGCTGTCCATATCACTGGTGCCTAAATACGCTTCGATCACCTCAGGGTCTGTCTGCACTTCCGCAGGCAAGCCTTCGGTAATAACCTGGCCAAAGTTGAGCACCGCAATGTGGTCGGAAATATCCATAACCATGCCCATATCATGCTCTACCATTAGCACTGTCACGCCCCACTCTTCACGGATATCGAGAATAAACCGGGCCATGTCTTCCTTTTCTTCCCGGTTCATCCCCGCTACCGGTTCATCCAGCATCAGCACTTTCGGTCGCATGGCCAGGGCGCGGGCCAGTTCCACGCGTTTTTGCAAACCGTAAGACAAGCTGGCTACAGGCTGCCGCCGTATATGATCAATCTCCAGAAAATCAATGATGTGGCGCTCCACTTCTTGGCGCACCACCATTTCCTCGCGACGTGCCGCACCGAAATACGCCAGTGAGCCCAGTAGGCCACTTTTCATATGCACATGGGCGCCAAGCTTGATGTTGTCGAGTACAGTCATGCCCCGGAACAGGGCTATATTCTGGAAGGTTCGTGCAAGACCCAAAGCGGCGCGGGCCGGTGGCTTCATTCCCGTGAGCACCTTACCCTGATAGCTGATGGTGCCTTGCTGAGGCTTGTAGAAACCGGAGATGCAGTTAAAAAGTGATGTTTTGCCTGCGCCGTTTGGGCCGATCACTGTGGTAATGGTATTTTCCGGCACCCGGAAGCTGACATCCTTAAGTGCCTTCACGCCACCGAACGAGAGCGAGAGATTATTAATTTCGAGGATATTGGACATTATTCCCAACAGGTCTGTAGATCATGATTGTTTTTATTTTAGTAAACGCCAGAGTACTTTACTGAACGAAAGTTAATGTAACCCAGTTGTATCGTAAAAACCAAGGCAGTGTGTTCTATAGTGATGCAAACACTCTCAGCGACGGAACTCACAACCATGACAGACAGCCCCCTAGTTTCCACATTTAATGAACAAACAGGCGTAGCCACGCTGACATTCAATCGCCCTGACGTTCTCAACGCCATCAACGTACCCATGGCCGAGGCATTTCTGGAGACGGCGAAGGCATTAAGTGGGCAACCGGGATTACGTTGCATTGTGCTGGTCGGTGCCGGAAGAGCATTTATGGCCGGTGGCGATGTCGCCAGCATGGTCGGCACCCCGCAACAGACCCAAGGCGTTATCAATGGATTGTTGTTGCCACTCAATAAAGCGATTCTCCTGCTACGAAGCATAGACGCGCCGATCATAGCCGGTGTAAAGGGCGTCGCCGCGGGTGCAGGCCTGAGTCTCGCACTCATGGCAGACGTCATTGTAGCGGAGGAAAACGCACGGTTTCTTATCGGTTACAACGGCATAGGTGCCGTGCCGGACTGTGGTTGCACCTGGTTTTTACCGCGCAAAATTGGCACGGCACGGGCCACAGAGATGATGCTCCTGAATCGCCAGCTCAATGCAACTGAAGCCAAGAACTGGGGCTTGTTGGCGGAAGTTGGCTCACCAGATGCCTTTGACGACCTACTGGCGACGACAGCAAAACATGTTGCAAGCGGCCCGACAAAGGCCTTCGGTGCCTTTCGACGGCTTGTTGATCAAGGCAGCGGAAGATCACTGGCCGAGCATCTTGAAGCTGAGCGCCAGGCATTCCTGAAAGCAGCGGAGACCGACGACTTCAAGGAAGGCGTCCGAGCTTTTACAAGCAAACGGCCGGCTAAGTTTACGGGTAACTAGCCGCTTACTTCATAAAGCGAAATCTTCTCTGAGCTTTCGTTTCAGCAACTTGCCAGCAGTGTTTTTTGGCAGCTGTTCCACAAAGTGGATATGCTTTGGCAATTTGAAGCTCGCCAGCCTGGTTCGTGCGTAGCTCATCAAAGCTTCTGCGTCTTGCGGATAACCTTCTTTGACCACCACTATGGCGCAGATGGCTTCAATCCACTTCTCATCCGGCACACCGATGACCGCAACCTCCGCAACAGATTCGTGCTGGTAGAGAGCTTCTTCTACGTCGCGACTGGCTACCAATACTCCGCCCGTGTTCACCACATCCTTGATGCGATCAACAATATAAATGTAGCCCGCATCGTCCTGATAGCCCAGATCACCGGAATGGAACCAGCCGTTTTTGAAGACTTCCGCCGTGGCTTCAGGTTTGCCCCAGTAACCCACCATCAGTTGCGGTGAGCGGTGAACCAGTTCTCCGTGTTCCCCGGGCTTGCAGTCTTTACCGGTAACCGGGTCCACAATGCGCGTCATCACCGTTTGCATGGGGCGACCGGCAGAAGACGGTCGGTCTGCGTGTTCTTCTGGTAGCAACACCGTCGCCAGCGGTGCAATTTCACTTTGGCCATAACAGTTGTACAGGCCTGCACCAGGTAGTTTTTCGCCAAGCTCTTTTACTATCTGGCCAGGCATGATGGATGCGCCGTAGTAGAGCTTATCCATATGTTGCAGTTTGCCCGGGTTGAATTGGGGATGATGCAGCAGGGCAATCCACACGGTGGGCGGCGCAAAAAAGGCGTTCAGTTGATCGCTGGCCAGCAGCCCGAGAATTGCGTCCGGTGTCGGGGTGTTGATCATCCGGCTGTACCCGCCACTCAGCAGCATGGGCATGGTGAATACATGCATCTGCGCCGAGTGATAAAGCGGCAGCGCGGCGAGTGAGCGGTCGCTGGCCCGAATGTTCAGGTGGTATTGGCAGGCGGCATAATGCGTCATCAGTGAATGATGCGTATGCATGGCGCCTTTGGGGTCGGAGGTGGTGCCAGAGGTATAAAGAATCTGCACCAGGTCTGTATCACAAAGCTCCAAATCCGGTGCTGTGTCTTCGCCGGCCTCAAGCGCGAATGTCAGCGCGTCGTTGGTGTTACCGCCGTGCAGGCTGCCGTGAATGGCAACCTCGGTTGTCTCCCGGATCGCATCGACTTGTGATTGCAGATCCAGGTCGGCAAACAAGGCCCTGCAGCCAGACTGATTGAGCGCGTAGGTAAGTTCGTGGCCAATCAGCGCGTAGTTAAGTGGTACATGAATCAGCCCGGCTTTGGTGCAGGCAAGCCAGAGCAAAACGTAGGCATCCGAGTTTTTGCCATAGGTACCAACGCGGTCGCCTTTCTCAAGGCCGAGCCCGATCAGACGATGGGCCAGCCTGTTTGAGGCTGCGTGAATCTCTAAGAACGTCCAGGTGCGGTCGTCAAACGTCAGTGCCGTGCGGCTGCCATGTATGCTCGCAGAGCGGGCAAAGGCGTCTCCGATCGTGTTGCGCAGAGCCCGCTGGATACCCGCCGATACGGGGCAGGAAGCGGAGGTGCCAGAGTTGTTCATGCATCTACCTATTAGTTTAGTTGCGTAACCCTGTCGCAAAGACGTTTCGATCTTGCACAGGCGGTGGGGCGACCGGGGGCGTGCTGGCGATTACTCTGGATTATGTGCAGCAACGCAGGGCTTTTGGCCTAAGAGTAGCTGACTTTCGAAATATCCGGTTTAAACTTGCAGAAGCCCGTGCACGGCTGGAGATGGCGAAAGCGTATCTGAACCAGTGCACGACTAAATATCTTAAAGGCGAAATGGGGCCAACAGACGCCGCCATTCTGAAGCTGATGCTCACCGAAATGCAGTGCGATATAGCCAGCGACTGTCTACAACTGTTTGGCCGCTACGGTTATACCGTTGAGTATCCCGTATCGCGATTTTTTGTGGATGCGCGAGTACAAACAATCTACGCAGGAACGTCTGAAATCATGAAAGAAGTGATTGCCCGTTCTATGCTGGGCAAATAAATTATCCGCTTTGCGGATTTTTACAGATCGATAACCTGAGGAAACAAACGATGAAACTGACCGATGTAGTTATTCTCGACGGAGCACGCACAGCTATAGGCGGCTTCGGCGGAAGTTTAAGCTCGATGGGCCCGGCCGATCTGGGCACTTGTGTGGCAAAAGAGGCGATCAGCCGATCAGCTGTGCCCGCAGAAGACATCGACCATTCCGTTTTTGGTCATATTATTTCGACTGGCCCGGCAGATGCCTACGTAGCGCGCCATATCGGCCTTAATGCCGGTCTGCAGAAAGGTTCTGCGGCGTTCAATGTAAATCGTCTCTGTGGTTCCGGGATGCAGGCGGTTATCAGCGCCGCGCAGATGATTATTATGGGCGACAGCCAGATTGCATTGGCCGGTGGCGTCGAAAGCATGAGCCAGGGGGCTTATGTTCTTCCTAATGTCCGCAAGGGCTTGAGGATGGGCGACGGGAAAGTGGTCGATATGACACTGGGCATTCTCAGCGATCCGTTTGGTAGCGGTCACATGGGCCTGACGGCTGAGCGTATTGCCCAAAAGTATGGCCTCAGCCGTGAAGATCTGGATGTGTTTTCGGCGGAAAGTCATCGTCGTGCCAGCCATGCTATTGAGAGTGGCTACTTTAAAGAACAGATTGTGCCTGTGGCCGTAAAACAGGGTCGCAAGGAGTTCATTTTTAAGCAGGACGAGCATGTACGTGCAGATACGACTGTCGAAAGTCTTTCTGGCCTCAAACCTGCCTTTGCTAAAGATGGTATCGTTACGCCAGGCAATGCGTCTGGTCTTAACGACGGTGCGGCCGCCATGATATTGACGAGCGCAGCAGAAGCCGAAAAACGTGGACTTAAAGCGCGTGCACGCTTGGTGGGTTATGCCTTTGCTGGGGTGGATCCCGGTCTAATGGGCCTTGGCCCGATCCCGGCTGTGCGTCGGGTGCTGGAGCAGACCGGCCTTAGTGTGGCAGATCTGGATGTAATTGAATCCAATGAAGCGTTTGCCGCCCAGGCGCTTGCGGTCAGCAAAGAACTCGGTTTGCCGGCAGACAAGGTAAATCCGAACGGCGGTGCTGTTGCGCTGGGGCACCCGGTAGGTGCTACAGGCTCCATCCTCATCATCAAAACCCTAGCGGAGCTTGAACGCACGGGCGGTCGCTATGGCCTTATTACGATGTGTATCGGCGGCGGCCAGGGCATTGCGCTGATTGTTGAAAGCATCCGATGATGCTGGCAGTTTGATTTCTTTTTAACGCTGAACTGGATACAGTTTACGTTAACGTAAATATTTTTTGGTTCTGGTTCTGGTTCTGGTTCTGGTTCTGGGTCTGGTTCTGGTTCAGCCCACGAAACCCATGGTCTTTGCGGTATTGCGGTTAGCTGCGCTGGTATCGGCCCGGCGGCTTACAGCGCGCCCAAGACGCGTCATCACTTGAGGAAAACTATAATGAAAAAACTCGGTTTGAATACACTGGTACTTGGCATTTCCCTATCGCTGGCCGCTACGGCTTTTGCGTCAGAATTTACCAACATGGATCCGATTACTCTGCGCTTGGCTCACGTGGTCAACGAGCAAGATGGCTTTCATATTGCAGCCGTCAAATTTCAGGATCTGGTAGCAGAGCGAACCGAAGGTGTGGTGAACATCGAGCTCTACCCTAACGCTTCACTGGGCGACGAGCGCACCCTGCTGGAAGGTATGCAAATTGGCACCGTTGATATGGGCGTGATCACCAACGGCCCGGTCGCTAACTTTGTCGAAGAAATGGCGGTTTTTGAGCTGCCGTTTTTGTTTCCTTCACCGCAAGCCGCTTACGATGTCCTCGACGGCCCCATTGGTCAGGAACTGCTCGACAAGCTTTCCGAGGTCAACCTGAAAGGCCTGGCCTACGCCGAACGTGGCTTTCGTAATTTGACCAACAGCGAGCGCCCGGTCAACACACCAGAAGACATGAAAGGCCTGCGTATTCGCGTAATGGAAAATCCGGTGTATGTGGACACCTTCCGCGCATTGGGTGCCAACGCCATTCCGATGGCGTGGACGGAAGCCTTGACCGCCATGCAGCAAAACACCATTGATGGACAAGAAAATCCCGCCAATGTGATTCATTCCTTCAAGCTCTACGAAACCCAGGATTACATGACCCTCTCGCGACATACCTACGCCCCGGCCATCTTCGTGATGGGCATGCCTGCCTGGAATAAGCTTCCAGAAGCGGCACAAGCTGTGGTCGCCCAGGCAGCTCAGGAAGCCGCCGAACATGAGCGCCGGGTAAACGCCGAGATGGAATCCCGGCAACTGGCCGAGCTGCGCGAAGCCGGCATGCAGATTAACGACACCCCAGATATAAAGGCTTTTCAAGCCGCCGTGGTGCCGGTCTATGCAAAGTACGGTGAGAAGTTCGGTGATTACCTGCCACGTATTCTGGAGGCGCTCAAATAAGTGACGACCAAAACTCAATCGCTGTTAAAGCCGCTAAAGCGAATTGAGCGCGGGCTGGATGCAATCATCCAGCCCGTGGTGTTTGCGGGTATGGCAGCGCTGATTGGCGTGATTACCCTGCAGATTGTCTCCCGAGTGCTGTTCAGCGCGGTCGGCTGGACCGAAGAAGTCGCTCGCTTTCTGCTCGTGTGGATTACTTTTTTTGCAGGCACTCTGGCTTTTCAGCGCGGTCGGCACATTGCCGTAACATTTGCCGTGGACGCCCTGCCCGTGAGCCTTCGACAAGCCGCGCGCATTGCCGGCACCCTGGCGGTATTGGCCTTTACGGTGGCACTGGTGGTGATCGGCTATCGTTATATGCAAGTTCAGAGCTTTCAGAAATCGGCTTCCTTAAGGCTCTCGATGACCTATGTCTACTCCGTGATTCCGCTCTGCGCGGCCGTGATGAGTTGGTACGCTTTCGTCGATCTATTGGAGCTTTTAATAGACGGCGAGCGTCGTGAGGAGCCCGTTCCATGACGCTGCTACTGTTCGGGCTGTTCTTCGCGCTTATGCTACTGGGTGTACCTATTGCCCTGGCAATCGGTGCCAGCACCATGATCGCGCTCAGCCAGGCCGGGGTACCTTTAATGGTGGTCACCCAGCAGATGTTTCAGGGCATCAATTCCTTTGCCTTAGTGGCCATTCCCATGTTCATTCTGGCCGGCGACCTGATGGCTCAAGGCAAAGTGAGCGAGAGACTCGTCAACTTTGCCAACTCTCTGTTCGGCTTTCTAAGGGGGGGCTTATCGGTCGTGTCGGTGATGGCAGGGATGTTCTTCGCAGCAATTTCAGGCTCCGGGGCGGCGACCACAGCGGCGGTGGGAGCAAGTTTGGTGCCGGAGTTACGCAAAAAAGGTTATGACCCCGCGTCTGCTGCCAGCCTGATTGCCGCAAGCGGTACAATTGGAGTGGTCATTCCGCCGTCGGTGCCCATGATTATTTATGCAGTGATTGCCCAGCAATCGGTATCTGAGCTGTTCCTGAACGGCTTTTTGCCAGGGCTCGCCATGGGGCTTGGGCTGATGGCAATTGCCATTACCCAAGCCTACAAACGCCAGTATCCCAAGGGCACGCCGTTCTCACTGGCCACCATCTGGCGCACATTAAAAAGCGCGAGTTGGGGACTGATGACGCCCGTCATCATTCTGGGGGGCATATTTTCGGGAATTTTCACGCCCAGTGAAGCTGCGGTGGTGGCTGTCAACTACGCGCTGCTGGTCTCGCTGTTCATTTACCGTGACCTCAAGCTAAGCGATGTGTATCGCATTTTGATTCGCTCGGCGATTACCACCTCAGTGATCATGCTTGTAATCGCCACCTCGGCGGTGCTGAGCTGGACGCTATCCAGCTGGCAGGTGCCCGGCGCTATTGCTGAAGCGGTGCTGTCTATCTCTACCGATCCTTACGTGATCATGCTGTTAGTGGTGGGCATAATTCTACTGACCGGTGTATTTCTAGAAACCGCCAGCGCATTGATTATTCTAACGCCGGTTTTGCTGCCGCTGGTGATTCAACTGGGAATTGACCCGATTCATTTTGGCCTGATCATCGTGGTCGGGTTGGCGATCGGAATGATCACCCCACCGGTAGCGATCAACCTTTATGTGGCTTCCTCAATCACGCAGCTGCCTTTGGAGCGCATCACCCGGGCAATCATCCCTTACTTGTTGGGGTTGATCAGCGTGCTACTAATGGTCGTGTATATTCCTATTCTGGCCGGCTGGTCAGGGCCTTACATACCCAGATAAGCCTCGCGCACTTTCTCGTTGCTCAACAATTCCCGGCCAGAGCCTTCCACCACCACGCGGCCGGTTTCCAGTACGTAGCCACGGTCGGCCAGCGCCAGCGCTTGGGACGCGTTTTGCTCCACCAAAAAGATGGTCATGCCTTCGTTTTTGAGCTCTTTGATGATATTGAAAATTTCTTCAATAATCAGCGGTGCAAGCCCCATGCTGGGCTCGTCCAACAGCAACAATCTCGGCTTTGCCATCAGCGCCCGGCCCATGGCCAGCATCTGCTGCTGACCACCAGACAACTCACCCGCCAGGTTGCGACGTTTCTGGCGCAATATGGGGAACTTCTCGTACATGCGTTCGATGTCGTCTTCCACTTCGGGGCTGCGGCCACGGGTATAAGCGCCCAGCAGCAAGTTGTCCTCAACGCTCAGATCCTTGAACACCTGTCGGCCTTCGGGCACCTGCACAATGCCACTGGCAACCCGCTTATCGGTCGGCATCTTTAGCAAATCTTTGCCTTCAAAGGTAATGCTGCCCGCGTCTGTTGGTTGCAGCCCGGAGATGGTCATCAGCAGTGTGGACTTGCCAGCACCGTTGGCGCCCACCAGCGACACAATCTCGCCGCTGTTGATGCGGATATCAACGCCATGGAGTGCTTCAATCTGGCCGTAAGAAGTCTTCAGGCCCTTGATCGTGAGCATTTCTTCGGCAGCGTGCTGCGCAGTTCGGCGTGGCGCGTGACGCAGCCCAAGGCCACCCAGGCGCTCCGGTGTGTAGCTTACGATACGATGCCGCAGCTCACGGAACTCATCCCGTACCCGCTCGCCAAACAGCGGATCATTGGCCTGATCACGGGATTCGGTAATCAGGCGCCAGTCGTCTTCACTGAGGAGCTTGCGCGCCCGCGGGATAACCACGCCTTCCTCTTTTTTAATGTGCTTACGCAAAGCTTCGGTAAACCGTGCCAGCGCATGGCTAAATTCCTCACGGCCGTCGGGCCAGCGCTCCATGCACACCATCAACAAATGACGCAGCTCGTTGATTTTCTGATCACCAATCACGTAACCATGAGCGAGCTTGTCTAGCAGCGGCTTGGTTTCCGGTGACTTTTCTCCCAACAGCCGATACAGAACTATCTCAGCAGGGGAGCTGTGAACACGTCGGGCGAAGTGCTGAATGTAGTCGAAAATATTGTTGTACAGTGTTTCATCAGGCTGCTGTTCGTTGATGTTCATATCGTGCTGAAGCTGGTCCAACAAATCCAGTATGCGCCACAGGGCCTGGTGTTCCTGCACGATGGTACTAATGGCCTGCACACTAAAACTGTCTTCAGGCGCCGTGTTGGTCGGTGTTTGTGTCATTGTAATTATTCCTCGCTCCGTTTAACCGCCCAAGTAAGCTGCGATCACGTCCGGATTAGCACGAATCTGTTCCGGTGTGCCTTCCGCCAGCACACGCCCGTAATTAAGCACCAGTAAACGGTCGGAAATGTTCATTACCAACTTCATGTCGTGCTCTACCAGCATGACAGTAATGCCCTGTTCGGCAATTTTGCGGATTAACTCCTCCAGTGCCGTGGTTTCCACCGCGTTCAGGCCGGCTGCAGGCTCATCCAGAAGAATAATTTTCGGCTCTGCCGCTAACGCGCGGGCAATTTCCAGGCGCTTCAGGGCGCCATAAGACATTGCCGAAGCTTCGGCGTTGATGTACTCGCCACAACCGACAAACTCCATCAGTTCGGCGGATTTGGCGTGGGCGGCTTTTTCACCCCGGGTCAGCGCTGGTAAGCGGAAAAGCGTGGTTAACAGGTTGCTTTTCAGGGACAGGTGACGGCCCAGCATCACGTTTTCGATTGCCGTCATGTTCATGCAAATCTGCATTTGCTGAAAGGTGCGACACATACCCCTTTGTGCTAGCTGACTGGGTTCCAATTTTGCGGTGCTTTCGCCGTTCAGCTTTACGTCGCCCCCCGTGGGCGTGTAGAGACCGGTAATCAAATTAAACAGCGTGGTTTTGCCAGCGCCATTCGGCCCAATCACCGAATACACTTGCCCCGCGTCTACCGCAAAGCTCACACCTTCTACTGCGTGCACACCGCCAAACGCCTTGGACAGGTTATTCACTTCCACCAGAGCCGTCATGCGTTACCTCCGGCGGACTTTGCGCGTCGTTTTGCCAAGAAATTGGCCGCGGTTGGAAGCAGCCCTTTGGGCATGAAAATCATCGTCAGCATCAGAATCAGACCAAACAGCACCATCTCAAACTCTTGAAAATCGGCCAGCACTTGCGGCAGTAGCTCCAACACCACAGCGCCAATGATGACACCTATGGTCGACCCCATGCCGCCCAGCACCACCATCGTGATCAACAAAATGGAAAACTCAAAGCCTGCCACCGCGGGCGTTATAAAGCCCTGAAAATGCGCGTAAAGCGCTCCCATTACGCTGGCGTAAACCGCCGAAATAACAAACACCAGGCTCTTGTACTTCGTGGTGTTCACACCCACCACGCTGGCTGCCACCTCTGAGCCGTGTACCGAGCGCAAGGCGCGACCGATAGGCGAGTCAATCAGGTTCTGTGCCAGCCAGACGGCGACCAACAGCACCACGCCTGCAAAAAGGTACCAGGCCAGATCACCGCTGATATCCATGCCAAACAAGGAGTATTCGCCAAATGGGCTGAGCTCCCAGCCAAACACGTCAAAGGCAGGCACCGGCATACCATCCGGCCCGCCGGTCATCTCCCGCTCATTATTCAAAATGATGGCAATAATGAAGCCCACGGCGAGGGTCGCCATAGACAGATAATGGCCTTTTAGGCGCAAAATCGGGCGGCCGACCACCCAGGCAATAATGCCCACACCAATCGCGCCAACAATCAGCGCCGGTATGGCAGACCAGCCATAATGACTGGTCATGATCGCGCTGAAATAGGCACCCAGACCAAAAAAGCCGGCGTGACCCAGGCTGATCTGGCCGGCAAAGCCTACCAGCAGATTAAGCCCCACCACGGCACCGGCGATCAACGCGATTTGCGTGGCCAGGCTGTAGTGAAACGGGTTGGAAATAAACAAAGGCAAAGCAAAAACCACAACGGCCAAAAACACCAGGCCCTTCAAACGAAATTCGGAGAGTTTCGCCATCGTCACACCCGCTCCACAACTTTGGCGCCAAACAGGCCCCGGGGCATGAAGAACAACACCAGCAGAATCATTGAGAAGGCCACCGCATCTTTGTAATCAGACGACAGATAGCCCGCTGCCATGGCTTCAACCACCCCCAGCGCCAGGCCACCCACAACGGCGCCCACACCACTACCCAGGCCGCCAATAGCCGCAGCCACAAAGCCTTTCAAGCCAAGGATGATGCCAATATCGTAAGAAGTGAAGGTAATAGGAGCGACGACAATGCCGGCGATTGAACCCAACAAGGCAGACACCATGAACGCCAGCATCAACACCATCTGGGTACGAATACCCACCAAACGGGCGGCGTCTTTGTTCATAGAAGTGGCAAGAATGGCTTTGCCGGTCATTGTGCGGGTGAAGAAGTACACCAATACTGCCACTAGCACCGCCCCCACACCCAGCACCCATAGGCTCTGACTGTTCAGTACGGCGCCAAATATCTCAATCGGTTCATCGCTGCTGAAGTTAGGCATCACGTGGTACTTTTTGCCCCACACTAATTGAGCAAGACCACGGATAAAAATGGACGCGCCGATGGTAATAATGATTAGCGTGACAACGTTCGCATCTTTTGCCGGCGCAATCGCCAGGCGCTGCAGGGCAATACCCATAAGACCCGCAAGAACAACCGCCAACACGATGGCAAGCAACATGGGCACACCCATGGCCGTTAAGGACACGGTTGCCATACCGCCAATCATCAAAAATTCGCCCTGGGCGAAGTTGATCACATGGCTGGCGTTGTAAATAAGGGTAAAGCCCAAAGCGATCAGGGCGTAGGTCGCACCAATGGTGATACCGGTAAACAGGTACTGCAGAAATTCAGAGAACATAATCAGGTCCGCTCGCGCAGCGGCCGGCTGCCCCGAAAGGCGGATGCCAACCTATGATACGGATAAGAAAGGTTTAGTTGACCAACTTCCAACTGCCATTCTGGACTTCCAGAATGCGGAAGGAATCAGCTTTAAGACCGTTATGATCATCGGCAGACATATTGTAGGTGCCGGTTACGCCTACGTGGCCCTGAATATTTTCGAGGGCGTCGCGCACGGCTGCTTTATCTGTTGTGCCGGCTTTCTCGATGGCCTGCACCGCCAACATCAAGCCGTCATAAGCGTAGGCACCAAAAGTGGACACCTTAGCGTTCCAGCGAGCTTCGTATTCGCTTTTATACGCTTCTACAATCGGTTTCTGAGGGTCTGATTCCGGCAGAGAATCCGGCACCAGCAAAGGCGATGCGGGCAACCTCAAGCCTTCGGCGCTGTCGCCGGCAAGTTCGAGAAAACCGTCAGAAGCAACACCGTGGGACTGGTAAAATGGCAGATCAATGCTCAGCTGGGCATAGTTTCGGGTAACAATGGCCGGGCCCTGCCCAAAGCCAAAGTTCAAAATGGCCTGGATACCGTCGGTACCGCGAATATTGGTCAACTGCGCGGTCATGTCGGTGTCGGAACCGCCGTAGGTTTCGTCCGCCACCACGTCAATCGTGCCCATCTCCTTGGCCACCACAAGGGTTTGCTCGCGACCGGAACTGCCAAAGCCATCGGTGCCAGAGATCAGGCCAATTTTGGTCAAACCGCGGGACTTCATATCATCCAGAATACGTTCTGCAGCCATGCGGTCAGACTGCGGCGTTTTAAACACCCACTTTTTCACCGGCGTTGTAATAACAAGAGCGCCCGCCAGTGAGATGAAAGGGATTTGGGCCTGCTCGACCATTGGCACAGCCGCCATGGTGGCACCGGTTGTACTTCCACCCACAATAATATCCACACGGTCTGAACGAATCAGCCGGCTTGCGAAGTTGCGGGCTTTAGAGGCATTGCCAACGTCATCGTAGTAGATCAACTCAAGTTGGCGGCCAAGCACCCCGCCTTCTTTATTAATTTTCTCAACGTACATTTCCAGGGTTTTAAGCTCTGGGTCCCCCAGAAAGGACGCAGGGCCGGTTACTGACAAAAAAGATCCGATACGGATGGGATCAGCAGCCTGGACACTCATCGCCAGCAGTCCAGCCGCTGTGATGGCTAAAAATTTCTTGGTATAACGAGCCAGTGTTCCATTCATTGTTTTTTTTCTCCACAGAATAAGGTCGGAATCATTTTGTTTTCTATGCGTTTGATTTACCGACTATTACAACAAGTTCTCAAGACAGAGTTGGGCATTTTCGTATCACTTACCCCCACCTGAAAGCCTCCCTCATTAATGATATTTAGCAGCCATCTTGCTCAAAAATCAGTGCTTTCAACACACTGCCAACTTAATACGATACCAACAATATGTGTTATTTGAAAATATTGTATCATTACTTCGGTGTCAACTGCGGCGCTCGTACTGGCCGCTGTTTTATTGACCGCCACTGTCAGTTTAGATGAATGTTCACAAAGCGCTCGATGATGACCTGGCCCGCCGCCTTTACCTGATGACGCCGGCGAGATAAGGTTCGTTCCTTGCAATATTAAGCACTTTGATGGCGCCGAATGCTGCCGGAAAACCCTTTAAGAGAAGAACATGTCAGCAAAAAGTCAGCTTGCCAGTCTGATACAGGAATTTCAGCAACAACGCCCGGTCCGTGCAGGTTCTCTGATCATTACCATTTACGGCGATGTCATCCACCCGCGCGGCGGTAATGTGTGGTTAGGCAGCCTGATGAAGCTGGTCACACCTATGGGCATTAACGAACGTCTGGTCAGAACGTCGGTTTACCGGTTGGTGCAAGAAAGCTGGTTACAGACTGAAAAAGTGGGTCGCTGCAGTTATTACAGCATAACCGGGGACGGCCTCCGGCGTTTCCGGCAGGCGTTCGAGCAGGTTTACAGCATTGGTGATGACGACTGGAACGGTGGTTGGTGCCTGACACTGCTAAATCAGGTGGAACCTGACCTACGCTTAAAAGTGCGCGAGGAACTCAAATGGCTGGGCTTTGGCAATCTGTCACCCACCATCATGCAACACCCGCGCTTCAAGCCCGAGCAATTAACCCCGTTATTGCAAGATTGGGGCGCCTCCGATGACGCCATTGTGATGCAAACCCACCCGATAGAACCGCGGAATTCAAAAGCGCTGCGCAGGCAGGTTAAAGAAAGCTGGGATCTGGATGAACTGGGTTTGCGCTATAAACGCTTCCTGGAAAAATTTCGCCCACTGTGGAGGGAGCTCAGCCATAACGACAACCTCAACGCCGAGGACTGTCTGGCTGCGAGGCTTTTACTCATTCACGAATACCGAAAAATATTGCTGCGCGACCCTTTACTGCCTGACGAGCTACTGCCTAGTGACTGGGAAGGGCGCAGCGCCAAGCAACTGTGCCGAAACCTTTACATCGCAATTTACGCGCGCTCTGACGAATTCCTGGCCTGCAATCTGGAAAATGCATCGGGCCCCTTGTCTGTCACCGGGGCTGGGTTTTATCGCCGCTTTGGCGGGTTGGATGTGCACAACTGACGCCGTCTTCCCTTGCGTTAGGAGCCATAGGGTAAGCTTGAAATGCCACTTTCGAGTTAACGCGAATAGCCAACGAAAATAGACGATAGTCTAATAAACAAAAAATAGTTATTGAATTATGTACGCTTGGTAACTAAGTTAGTGCCCGAGTCTGACAACAATAAATAAATATGTGGAGTTAACAACAATGCAAAGTAACAAATTGAGAATGGCCATTCGTGCGACAGCTGCTGTGGCAGTTCTTGGTATGGCCGGTCCGGCAAGCGCCGTAAGTTTTGACGCAGGCGGCTGGGACACCAGCGTATACGGTTATGCCCGTCTTAACGCCAGTTACGATATCGATGAGGACGTCTCATCATCTACCCGCTCGTTTAACTATAATGCAATCAATGTCGGTGCTGCCGAAGATAACGAAGCAACCGGCTACTTCGGTGCAGACGCTTTTCAAAGCAGAATTGGTATCAAAACAACCAGCCCCGAAGGCGTAACAGTCAACATTGAGGGCGATTTCCGCGGCAACGGCGGTGGTTCAGTACGCCTTCGTCACGCCTATGGTTCATACAAAGGCATTCTGGCGGGTCAAACCTGGTCCAACTTTACCAGTTTCGTAGGCAACACCGGCACTCTAGACTTTGACTCCCTCCCAGGCGCTGCAGGCTACCAAAGCCGCACTGCGCAACTGCGTTACACAACCGGCCCCCTGTCGATCTCTGCCGAGCAGCCGCAGAATTCGATTCAAGGTGCTACAAAAAAAGATGGCATGCCTGCTCTGACTGCTCGTATTGAAGATTCAGCCGGCGGGCTGAACTACTCTGCGGCCGTTTTGGCACAGCAACTGGGCTATGACACTGGAACAACTGACGACAGCGCCTTTGGTTATGCAACATTTGTTGCGGCTAACATGGCTCTATCAGACATGGTCACTATTCAGGGCTCACTGAGCTACACCGACGGCGCTAGCAACTACCTGTATCGTGCAGGCGCGATGAGTGGTTACGTTGATACCAATGGCGATCTGGACACCATTTCCGGCTACGGCGGAACTATTGGTGCATCGTTGAACCTCGGCGGCGGCCGCAGCATCAACATTGGCTACGGCATGACCGAAGTGGATCTTGACGATGGCGTTGCGGCCGGCGTAATTGCAGCTACTGATGCTGATTCCATCTCTGCAGTTATGGCAAACTATAAATGGACGCCAGTTAAGAACGTGATGATGGGCGTTGAATACCAGTATGGTATGAAAGAAGCTCAAAATGGCGACGATGGCGACGCAAGCCGCCTGCTGTTTGCAGCTCAGTACAATTTCTAAAAAGATCACTGATCACTGACTAGAAAACCAGATGCCCCGCCCTGTGCGGGGTTTTCTGTTTCTGCCGATCACTAAATCCTAGCCTCGGCTAAACACCCCGTCACACCACTCTTTAGCTCCGCTCTCCGAAAATGCCAGATCGGTCGCCGCACCGCCGTTGAACTCCTGCCACTGAAGCAAAAATTTCCGTTTCACCACGGTTAGCACCGGTATCCCCGCTTCCAACAATTGCAGTAATTCGGCACGACAGCCCTTGCCGTCAATTTCCTGCTGCCCGAAGCGGTTCACAATAGCGAGCCTGGGCGGATTATTCAGTGCCCCGCGCAAAACTCCAGTTGCGTCCGCCAAGCCAGACGGATCCAGGCAGCAAGATTGGGATTCTTTGCCCAGATTCTGGGCTATGGCGTATTCGGTACCGGTTTCCAGATCTTGCACCGCCATGGGCTCGCGGCGAAGGCCCTGCTCGTTCAACGCCATGGCCAGACCCGCCACGCGAATGCCCCTACGGTTGTAATAATGCGCCAGACTGTGCAGCAGCGCGTCTACGGGCTGGCTGTCGTTATCATAGATAATTGCCGCCAGCTGAAGCTTTTGTGCCATTGGAACCGTCCTGAGGCGCTAACAGGTGTCTATACCAACAACACCTGTGTTGTGAAACACAAAAGGGGCGCAGATTGCTCTGCGCCCCAACGTATCACCAGTGTACTGGCTTGCACCGCCAAAGCGGTTGCTTTATGTCAGGGACCGGTGCTGCCAAGAACCCGACCCCCCTCACTCTCGCTTACAGCAACAGGGTACGAATATCACCCATCAGTCGCGCCAGCGCCGAGGTAAAGCGCGCTGCGTCTGCTCCGTTCACCGCACGGTGATCGTAAGACAACGACAACGGCAGCATTAGCCGCGGCTGGAAGGCTTTGCCGTCCCAGACCGGTTTCATCGCCGCTTTGGACACACCCAGTATTGCCACTTCCGGCGTATTCACAATCGGCGTAAAGGCCGTGCCGCCAATACCGCCAAGGCTGGTAATGGTGAAACAGGCGCCCTGCATTTCTGCCGGCTTCAGCTTCTTGTCGCGGGCTTTCTGCGCCAGTTCTGCGCTTTCTGCCGCCAGCTCCCACAGGCCTTTCTGGTCCACATTACGAATCACCGGAACCATCAAACCGTGAGGCGTATCCACCGCAATACCGATGTGGATGTACTTCTTGTGTACAACCTCTTTGCGGTCCATATCCAGGGCTACGTTGAACTGGGGCAGTTCCGCCAGAGCCGTGGCACAGGCTTTGAGCATGAACGGCAGTGGCGTCATTTTCACGCCTTTCTTCTCGCCCAATGCCTTCAGCGATTTACGGAAATCTTCCATATCGCTGATGTCAGCGTCTTCAAACTGGGTGACGTGTGGCACGTTCAGCCAGCTGCGGTGCATGTTCAGCGCCGTAACCGACATCATGCGCGACATACCTTCCCGCTCAACTTCACCAAACTGGCTGAAGTCTGGCAGTTTCACACCAGGAATGCCGCTGGTGCCGGCGCCGGGCACTACGGCGCCCTGCTGTGCCTGCTGCAGCTGAGCCTTCACGTAGCCGTGCACGTCGTCTTTAACAATACGGCTTTTCGGGCCGGAGCCTTTCACGCGGGCCAGGTCTGCACCCAGTTCGCGGGCCAGCTTGCGAACCGCAGGGCCAGCGTGCACTTTGCTGCCCGCGGCGGGCGCTTCATAGGTTACAGAACCGGCGTCTGCAGGCTTGGCTTTGTTATCACTAGCCGCAGCCGGCTGCTCGGGCGCGGCAGGCTGCTTCTTGCCAGCATCGCTGCTATCAGCCGGGGCTGAATCGTCGGCGTCGTCGGCGTCGTCTGCGTCATCTGCGTCATCTGCGTCATCTGCGTCATCTTCAGTGATGGTCATTTCCAGCAGGTCGTCGCCTTCGGAAATTTTGTCACCTTCTTTGACCAGAATTTTGCCGATTTTGCCAGCGAAGGGCGACGGAATTTCCATCGTCGCTTTGTCGGATTCCACCGTTACCAGCGCGCCTTCTACATCAACCTCGTCGCCTTCAGACACGTTAATTTCGATGATCGGAATGTTGTCGAAACCATCCAAACCAGACACTTTCACGATTTCTGTGCGCGTGCCGCCGGATTTTTTCCGCGGCGTCGGCTTGCTGGCGCTGTCGTCAGACTTAGCCGGTGCGTCATCGCTCTGGGTTTTGGGCCCAGGCTCTGGCGCGCTGTTTTCATTTGAAGCGCCATCTGAAGTGTCATCACTCGCACCATCAGAACTGCCCGCGTCGTCTGAACTAAGAATACCGACAACGTCGCCTTCCTTAACCTTATCGCCCACTTTCACGGTGATCTTTACGACCTTACCCGCACTCGGTGACGGCAACTCGACCGATGCCTTGTCGGTTTCAACCGTCAGAATCGGATCTTCTTCAGCCACCGAGTCACCGGCGCTGACCAGTATTTCAATAACTTCAACTTCATCTGCCCCGCCTAAATCGGGAACCCTGATTTCTTGCTCGCTCATAGCGGTCTCCTTAGCGGTGCGCCGGGTTCGGTTTGTTGCGATCGATTCCGTACTTGCGCATGGCTTCAAGAACCTGCTCGTGCTTGATCTCGCCGTCTTTCGCCAAAGCAGACAGAGCCGCTACGGCAACGTGGTAACGATCAACCTCAAAGAAATCACGCAGTTTTTCACGAGTGTCGCTGCGGCCAAAGCCATCCGTACCCAGAGTCAGGAAGGTTTTGGGGATAAACGCCCGTAACTGTTCAGAGTGCAGCTTGATGTAGTCGGTAGACGACACAACCGGACCCGTCTGATTTTCCAGGCACTGAGTAACATAGGCTTTGCGGCCTTTGTCATCCGGGTGCATCAGGTTCCAGCGCTCTACGTGCTGGCCGTCGCGGGCCAGTTCGTTAAAGCTGGTCACACTCCACACATCAGAGCTGACGCCCCAATCGTCTTTCAACAGCTCGGCAGCGGCATTTACTTCGTTCAGGATAGCGCCGGAGCCCAGCAGTTGAACCCGCAACTTGGTTTTGGCTTTACCTTTTGCTTCCACCGAACTGAACTTGTACATCCCCTTGATGATGCCATCTGCACAACCTTCAGGCATCGCTGGTTGAACGTAGTTCTCGTTCTCCATGGTGATGTAGTAATAAACGTTCTTGTTCTCTTCGTACATTTCCTTCATGCCGTGGTGAATCACCACCGCCATTTCATAGGCATAAGCCGGATCGTAAGCTTTGCAGTTAGGTATGGTGTTGGCCAGGATATGGCTGTGACCGTCTTGGTGCTGCAAGCCCTCGCCGTTCAGCGTAGTACGCCCTGCTGTGCCGCCAATCAGGAAGCCGCGAGCCTGAATGTCGCCAGCGGCCCAAGCCAAGTCGCCAACGCGCTGGAAACCGAACATCGAATAAAACGCGTAAAACGGAATCAGCGGGAAGTTGTTGTTGCTGTAGGACGTAGCAGCCGCAATCCAGGCCGCCATAGCGCCGCCTTCGTTGATGCCTTCCTGCAGAATCTGACCTTTTTTGTCTTCACGGTAATACATGATCTGGTCGCGATCCTGCGGCACGTACTTCTGCCCTTCTGAGGTATAAATACCCAGCTGGCGGAACATGCCTTCCATACCAAAGGTACGGGCTTCATCGGGAACAATCGGTACAACCCGCTTGCCCACACGCTTGTCTTTTACCAACGCGCTCAGAATACGCACGAACGACATGGTGGTGGAGATTTCACGGCCGTTGGAACCGTCCAAAACTTGCTTGAAGATGTCCAGATCAGGAATCTGCAGCGGCTGACTGTCTTTACGACGCTTGGGATAGAAACCACCCAGGTCTTGCCGGCGCTTCTTCATGTAAACCAGCTCCGGGCTGTCTGGCGCCGGGCGGTAGTAGGGTACGTCTTCCAGCTCGTCGTCTTTCAGCGGAATCGCGAAACGGTCACGGAATGACTTCAGCGTTTCTATATCAAGTTTTTTCAACGAGTGAGCCGTGTTGGTGGCTTCGCCAGCGGCACCAAAGCCATAACCTTTGATGGTGTGAGCCAGAATAACAGTCGGCTTACCATTGGCTTGTGTCGCCGCTTTCTTATAAGCCGCATACACCTTGTACGGGTCGTGGCCGCCGCGATTAAGCTTTTGAATGTCGTCGTCGGTCCAGTTTTCAACCATCTTGGCCAGCTTCGGATACTTGCCGAAAAACTGCTTGCGGGTTGCCGCCGGGCCACCGTTGGTGAAACTCTGCAGTTCGCCGTCAACCACTTCGTCCATAGCGCGCTGCATGGTGCCGTCTTCATCTTGATCAAACAGCGGGTCCCACATGCGGCCCCAAACCACTTTGATCACGTTCCAGCCAGCACCGCGGAACGAGCCTTCCAGTTCCTGAATGATCTTGCCGTTACCACGTACCGGGCCATCCAGGCGCTGCAGGTTGCAGTTTATCACAAACACCAGATTGTCCAGGTTTTCACGGCTGGCTTTGGAAATACAGCCCAGAGTTTCGGGCTCGTCACATTCACCATCACCAATGAAACACCACACTTTGCGATTTTCCATTTCGACCAGCTCGCGGCTGTCGAGGTATTTCATGATGTGAGCCTGGTAAATGGCCTGAATCGGACCCAGGCCCATAGACACCGTGGGGAACTGCCAGTAATCAGGCATCAGCCACGGGTGCGGATAGGATGACAAACCGCCGCCGTCGACTTCTTCGCGGTATTTGTCCAGCTGCGCTTCTTCAAACCGGCCTTCCAAAAAGGAACGGGCGTAAATGCCCGGCGAGGCGTGGCCCTGGAAATACACAAGGTCTGACTCGCGTTTTTCGTCGCCACCGTGAAAGAAATAGTTAAAGCCCACATCGTAAAGCGTGGCCGCAGACGAGAAGGTGGAAATATGACCACCCAGATCACCCGGGCGTTTGCCGGCACGCACAACCATCGCCATGGCGTTCCAACGGATCAGGGAACGAATACGGCGTTCCATGAACAGATCACCCGGCATGCGCGCTTCCTGAGCCAGCGGGATCGTATTACGGAATGGCGTGGTAATAGAATACGGCAGTTGGGTGCCGTCACGACTAGCACGCTCGGAAAGGCGTTCCAGAATGTACTTGGCTCGGTCTACACCCTCCTGCTCGATCAGTGATTCGAGCGCGTCAAGCCACTCAGTGGTTTCAATCGGATCGTCGTCCTGATACATCAAATCCTCCCGTAGGCGTCTATATAAATGCGGCCCAGGCGCCGTATATTACGGGCTGCGCTGCTGAGTCATTCAGTGGGGCTTGCGGCGTTGGGGCCGCAGCGCCGTTTAATTATTCATAAACAAGCATAGATCAGGTTTCACAATTTGCGTTTAACAGCTTGCAAACTGCTTCTGGAATTGAACGGTATTGTAGTTTTTTTACTACAATTTATCGAAATTTTTTGAATAACCCTCAAAAACTCTGGAAAAATGGGGATTATTTTCGATTCCTTACGGAATAATGACGCTTTTACACCCTCCAGACAAGCCGCACCCGACCAAGGTCGAACATCGCTAACTCTACGTGATTTCGTTTGTAAACTTAAACCTTCTACGTTTCACTTTGAATAATATGCAAAAAACGGGCTTACCGTGAGGTAAACCCGTTTTTTAATTTAAGACCAAATTGCTGTTTAATGCATCAATTTGTACCCCTAGTGCATCAAGGTATACAGTTTCCGCCGGTAGGTGCGCACATCAGCATTGTTGTTGCCCAGCTTTTCAAACAGCTCCACCAGCGTTGTCTTGGCCACTTCATTTTTATACTTGCTGTCTACCTGCATCAGACGAATCAGCAGTTCCATGGCCTCGGCGTTGTTTTCTTTTAACACGTTATGCAGCGCCAGCATGTGCAGCGCGTTGGGGTCTTTCGGGTCTTGCTCCAGAGCCATTTCCAGGTCGGTCTGGGGCGGCAGCTCTGCGGACTGTTTCAAAAATTTGATGCGAGCCGCCAGCTGTTTGGCCTGGTGCTGCAATTTTTCTTCCGGAGGCAGGCTGCTGTAAATCTGTTCGGCGGTGTCCAGATCACCCATTTCGGCTTTGATCTGGGCCAGATCAATCAGCACTTTCAGGTTTTCCGGATCGTTCTGGTTCATATCGCCCAAAATGGCCAGGGCGCCATCCAGATTGCCTTCTTCCCAAAGCGCGTGAGCTTTTTCGTAAGGGTCCTCGGCGGGCGCTTCCACATACTTGTCCAGCACTTTGCGGATCTCGCTTTCCGCTAACGCGCCATTAAAACCGTCTACCGCCTGGCCATCTTTCACCAAAATAACGGTCGGCAGACTTTTCACACCCAAGCTCGCGGTAAGTTGTTCTTGCTGGTCGGCATTCACTTTGGCCAGTAAAAAGGCGCCCTTATACTCATCGGCCAACTTTTCCAGCAGTGGCATCAGCTGTTTACAAGGCGCGCACCATTCCGCCCATACGTCTACCAGAACGGGTGTTGTGGAAGAGGCTTCCATCACCTGCTGCTGGAAATTTTCCATTGTGGCTTCGAAACTATAGGGGGAGCTGCTCATCGGGACACCTGAATCTGTCGCTGTTTATAGATACAGCTAAGATGGGGAGCCCGGCGGCGAAATTCAAGAGGAACAGGCCAAAGGGGTTAACAAGCGGCCTTGAAAATCAGAGTTTTGGCAGCAAGTAAATAGCAAACGTTCGACACCGAATACACGACGCCGAACACACCCAGTACCGGGAAGCCAAGTAGCATGACAGACGACAACAGCAATGAATCTCTGGAACAGCTCGAAGAAGATATAACCGAGTACATAGGCAAAGACGAAGACAGCAAAGGCCTGGCACTGTCTGAACAGACGCTGCCCAAGCGCCTGTATTTGCTGCCGGTGTCTAATCGGCCGTTTTTCCCCGCCCAGGTACAGCCCGTCATGGTCAATCAAAACCCCTGGCACGAAACCTTGAAAAAGGTGAGGGAAACCGATCACGGCATGCTTGGCATTTGCTACGTTGACAACGAAGCCGGCGAAAAGGGCGTGCCTGATAGCAAAGAGCTGGCCACCATGGGCTGCGCCGTACGCGTGCACCACGCCCAGCAAAAAGACGGCAAGGTTCAGTTTATTGCCCAGGGCTTACAGCGCTTTCGCATTGTGCGATGGCTGCGCCGCCGCCCACCCTACCTGGTTGAAGTGGAATACCCGCAAGAACCTGCTGAAGATCTGGACGAAACCAAGGCCTATACCATGGCCGTTATCAGCGCTATTAAAGAGCTGCTGCGCACCAACCCGCTGTATGGCGAGGAGGTGAAACAGTACCTGACGCGCTTCGGCCCGGAAGACAGCTCCCCGCTGACCGACTTTGGCGCCTCAATGACCAGCGAACCCGGCGCGAAGCTGCAAGAAGTGCTGGATACCGTGCCGCTGCTGCAGCGAATGGAAAAAGTGCTGCTACTGATGCGCAAAGAGTTGGAAGTGGCCAAATTGCAATCGGAAATCAGTGCGGAAGTGAATCAGAAAGTGCAAAAGCACCAACGTGAGTTCTTTCTGAAAGAGCAGCTGAAAGTGATTCAGCGCGAACTGGGCATGTCGAAAGACGACAAAACCGCCGACGCCGAACGTTTCGAAGCGCGCATGGCGGAACTCGACCCGCCCGAAGCGGTGCGCGAACGCTTTGATGAAGAACTGCAAAAACTGCGAATCTTGGAACAGGGCTCGCCAGAATACGGCGTTACTCGCAATTATCTGGACTGGATAACCCAGGTGCCCTGGGGCCAACACTCGCAGGATCATTTCGACCTAGCCGAGGCGCGGCACATTCTGGACAAAGACCACGACGGCCTGGGCGATGTAAAAGACCGCATTATCGAGTTTTTGGCAGAGGGCAGCTTCAAAAAAGAAGTCAGCGGCACCATCCTGCTGTTGGTGGGTCCGCCGGGCGTGGGCAAAACGTCCATCGGCCACTCGGTGGCAGACGCGCTGGGGCGCAAGTTCTATCGCTTTAGCGTAGGCGGCATGCGTGATGAAGCCGAAATAAAAGGCCATCGCCGCACCTACATTGGCGCCATGCCCGGCAAATTCGTGCAGGCGCTGAAAGACACAAAAGTGGCCAACCCGGTCATTATGCTGGATGAAATAGACAAGATTGGCGCGTCTTACCAGGGCGACCCGGCCTCTGCCTTGCTGGAAACTCTAGACCCGGAGCAGAACCGCGAGTTTCTGGACCACTATCTGGATGTGCGCATGGACTTATCAAAAGTGCTGTTCATCTGCACCGCCAACCAGCTGGATACCATCCCGCGGCCGCTGCTTGACCGCATGGACGTGATTCGCCTGTCTGGCTACATTGCGGAAGAAAAGCTGGCGATCGCCAAGCACCACCTGTTACCGAAACTGCTGAAACGCGCCGGACTGCTTAAAAAGCAGATGAACATTTCTGACGCCGCCATAAAACAGGTAATTGAGGGTTATGCCCGTGAAGCCGGGGTGCGTGGTCTGGAAAAGATGCTGCACAAAATTATCCGCAAGGGCATCGTAAAACTGCTGGAAAATCCCGGTTTACCCATTCGCGTTGGCATTGCCGACGTACAGGAATACCTGGGGCAGCCTATATTCCGCAAAGAAAAATCGATGAAGGGCATCGGCGTCGTCACTGGTTTAGCCTGGACCGCCATGGGCGGCGCTACGCTCAGCATTGAGGCATCGCGCATTCACAACAGCCAGCGCGGTTTCAAACTGACCGGGCAACTGGGGGATGTGATGCGCGAATCCGCCGAGATTGCTTACAGCTTTGTGGCGTCTAATTTGAAACGCTACAAAGGCGACCCGGTGTTCTTCGACAAATCTCTGGTCCACCTGCACGTGCCGGAAGGCGCTACGCCGAAAGACGGCCCAAGCGCAGGCGTTACTATGGCCACGGCGCTGCTGTCAATTGCCCGCCGTGAAGCGCCGCAGCAGAACATCGCCATGACCGGTGAACTGACGCTGACCGGGCAGGTACTGCCAGTCGGGGGAATACGGGAAAAAGTGATTGCCGCGCGGCGGCAGAAAATCAACCAATTGATTCTGCCAGAGGCCAACCGAGGCGATTACGACGAGCTACCGGGCTACTTGAAAGAAGGCATTGCGGTCAGTTTTGCGAAACACTACAGCGACGTGTTTCAGGTTTGCTTTGGCCAACAACCAAAAAAAGGCGCGGTTATGCACTGACGCGCCGCCCGCTGCTATTTATCCCGACCTGCCTCCTTATCATGCAGACTTACTTGGAGGTTTCCTTCCAACCATCTTCACGCAGTACCGGGCCTACATCCAGGACCGGTGATGCGTCTATGTGGTCTGCGTCCATCATATTAGCCACTCGCTGCAACGAGGCCAGAATCATGGTTTGCTCCCACTCCGCCAAGGCCTGATATTTTTTGATGAAGTCTTCTTGCAACGGGTTGGGCGCTCGGGCCAGAATTTCGCCGCCGGCTTCTGTCAGATGGGCGTGTACTTTGCGCTTATCCTGAGTACTGCGCACCCGGTACACCAATTTGCGCAATTCCAGCCGGTCTAAAATAGTGGTTACTGTGGCCTGGCTAAGGCTGATTTTATCAGCGATGGTGCCAATAGTGACTTGGCCCAAATCCCGTATGGTCCGCATAATCAACAGCTGCGGCGCGGTCAGACCGGCGCTCTTGCTCAATCGTTTTGAGTGCAGATCTGTTGCGCGGATTACCCGGCGTAATGCTACTAATACTTCGTCATAATTGGTCAACGCGCCGCTCCCGTCATGCTTATACCACTAACATTTAGAGTTGTTTATATCACGATCCACTGCAAAAGCCATCAGCTTTTATATAGCCTGGCAGCGATCAAATAGAAGACAAACGACGATTTTCACGGCAAGATGGCAACCTAGAATGGCCTGCGCTTGACAACAACCAAGCGTGGGTGTTTTGTTAATGCCTGAGTATCACAATAATAACCTGAATACAGGAAACCAATAATGCAAAACAACGTTAAAAAACTCGTAACAGCTATCGCCGCATCCGTTGCCCTGCTGGGCGCAGGCGGCGCCGTAGCAGAGATTAAAGTAGGCATTGCCGGCCCCATGACAGGACCGGTTGCGCAGTACGGCGACATGCAATTTTCTGGCGCGCGGATGGCCATCGAGCGTATTAATGCTGCTGGCGGCGTTATGGGTGAAAACCTGGTAGCGGTTGAATACGACGACGTATGCGACCCCAAGCAAGCCGTGACCGTTGCCAACGCTCTGGTCAACGACGGCGTGAAATACGTGGTAGGCCATCTGTGTTCCAGCTCTACCCAGCCGGCGTCTGATATCTACGAAGACGAAGGTATTCTGATGATCACCCCGGCCTCCACCAGCCCGGACATCACCACTCGCGGCTATGAGCTGGTATTCCGCACCATCGGCCTGGACAGCATGCAGGGCCCGGTCGCCGGAAACTATTTGGCCAGCCTGAAGCCCAAGAAAGTCGCGGTTATCCACGACAAACAGCAATACGGTGAAGGCATTGCCACCGCCGTGCGCGATACCCTGAAAGACGCTGGCGTTGAAATAGCCATGTTTGAAGGCATTACCGCAGGCGATAAAGACTTTTCATCGCTGGTGACCAAACTCAAGCAGGCTCAGGTCGATTACGTGTACTACGGCGGCTATCACCCCGAACTGGGTCTGATTCTGCGCCAAGCTCGTCAAGCAGACCTCGACGCTATATTTATGGGTCCTGAAGGCGTTGGCAACAAAGACATCAACACCATTGCCGGCGAAGCCGCTGAAGGCCTTCTGGTTACCCTGCCTCCGGCCTTCGATGAAAAAGAAGAGAACAAAGATCTGGTTGCCGCGTTTGCGGATAAAGACCAAGACCCCTCCGGTCCATTTGTACTGACTTCCTACGCAGCGGTTCAGCTGGTAGCTGAAGGCATCGAAAAAGCAGGTTCCAAAGACCCGTTTGAAGTGGCCGCCGCACTGCGCGCCAACAGCTTCGAAACGCCCATTGGCACCGTTCAATACGACAAAGCCGGCGACCTGAAGTCGTTCGAATTTGTGGTTTATGAATGGCACTCAGACGGCAGCAAGACTCCGGTCAGTAACTAACGCGGGCCCCCAACCCGCCACTGTCGTGCGGGCGCAAGCCCGGCGGCAGCCCTGAAAGAGACGACACCCCGCAGTCTGCCGACGTCTGCGGGGTGTCTTTCCAAGCTTCTGATCTAAACGTTAATTGCGCGGCGCCATTGCCTGCTGCGCGCTTCTCTGCCCGTCAGAAGTCGATTTCCGGAGATGGCACCCTATGCAAGACCTTCTATACTTCTCTCAGCAGCTTATTAACGGGCTGACAATAGGCAGCGCCTATGCCCTGATTGCCATTGGCTACACCATGGTTTACGGCATTATCGGAATGATCAACTTCGCCCACGGCGAAATTTATATGATTGGCGCCTACACCGCGCTCATTGCCATCACCGGTTTGACGACCCTGGGCATTGCCTGGTTACCGCTGGTGCTGGTTGTGGCTCTGGTTTGCGCCATCCTTGTATCCAGTTCTATGGGCTGGGCAGTGGAACGAGTGGCCTATCGGCCTGTGCGCGGCCGGCACCGCCTGATCCCGCTGATTTCCGCCATTGGTATGTCCATCTTTTTGCAAAATTACATGCACCTGGCCCAAGGTTCCCGCAACGTCGGTTTTCCCTTACTGATCGAAGGCGGTTTCAATTTTGGTTCGGACGGCGCCTTCCAGATGTCGCTGTCGTACATGCAGATCACCATCTTCGTGACCACCCTGATCTGTATGACCGTGCTATCGACGTTTATATCGCGCTCACGCACCGGTCGCGCTTGCCGTGCCGTATCCCAGGATCTGGGCATGGCCAACCTGCTGGGCATAGACACCAACCGCATCATATCCGCCACCTTTATCATTGGCGCCGCATTGGCGGCGGTTGCCGGCCTGCTGCTGGGCATGTACTACGGCTCGGTTGATCCGTTGTTTGGGTTTATCGCTGGCTTAAAGGCGTTTACCGCCGCGGTACTGGGCGGTATTGGCAGCATTCCGGGTGCGATGCTGGGCGGGCTTATTCTAGGCATCGCTGAAAGCATGACGTCAGGCTATTTGAGTGGTGAATACAAAGACGTCATCTCGTTCAGCTTGCTGATCCTGATTTTACTGTTCAAACCGACCGGCTTATTGGGCAAACCGGAGGTTGAAAAAATCTGATGGCGACTTCCAATGTTCGGCACGCACTCTTTTGTGCCATCGTAACCATTGTTATCTCTTACCCCATTTTGGGGCTGAATCTGGAAGCCGAAGGGATCAATATTGTCCTGACTGGCACCGACGCCACCACCATCGTCGCCATTGCGTGTGCGGCCCTGATAGTGTTTTTGTTTCAGCTTTTCCGCGACAGCGTGATGGGCAAACTGGGCGCCGTGAGCGACCTGAACCCGCTGACCGGCCGCAAGCCCATGGAGCAAGATAAACGGGCAAAGCTTGAAAGCTGGATACTGACAGGGCTGGTCGTTGTGGCGCTGTTCTGGCCATTTTTCTCATCCCGCGGCGCGGTTGATCTGGCCACGCTGGTACTCATTTACGTAATACTGGCGCTGGGCCTGAACGTGGTGGTGGGTCTGGCTGGCCTATTAGACCTGGGCTACGTGGCTTTTTACGCTGTAGGCGCCTACACCTTTGCCTTATTGTCGCAGTATTACGGCATCTCTTTCTGGATGGCGCTGCCGCTGGGCGCTTTACTGGCAGGGTTATTCGGCCTGCTTCTGGGTTTTCCGGTGCTGAGATTAAGGGGCGATTACCTGGCCATTGTGACTCTGGGTTTTGGCGAAATTATCCGCATACTTCTGAACAACTGGACCAACGTGACCGGCGGGCCTAACGGCATTGGCGGCATTCCCGACCCTACCCTGTTCGGAATGGAATTTGGCCGGAGTGTTAAAGAAGAAGGTAATACCTCGTTTCACGAAACCTTCGGCATCGCCTACAGCGGCGAACACAAGGTCATATTCCTGTACTTGATTGCCCTGGTACTGGCCATTATCACCGCGCTGATTATCCGCCGGTTGATGAAAATGCCGGTAGGCCGCGCTTGGGAAGCTCTGCGTGAAGATGAAATTGCCGCACGTTCTCTGGGCCTCAGCCGCACCGCGGTAAAGCTGTCGGCGTTTACCATCGGCGCCTTCTTTGCGGGTTTTGCCGGCACCATATTTGCCTCGAAACAGGGTTTTATAAGCCCGGAATCTTTCGTGTTTCTGGAATCAGCCATTATTCTGGCCATTGTGGTGCTGGGCGGTATGGGCTCGCAAATTGGCGTAATACTCGCAGCCATTGCCGTCACCATACTGCCCGAGCTGGCACGGGAGTTTTCTGAATACCGCATGCTGATCTTTGGTGCCGCCATGGTGCTGATGATGATTTGGCGACCCCAGGGATTGGTGCCTATGCGCCGTCTTCACATCACCCTAAAAACGCAGGAGTAACAGGCAATGCTTGAAATACAAAACCTGGCCATGCGTTTTGGCGGTCTACTGGCGGTAGACGGCGTAAGTCTGAATGTTCAGGAACGGGAAATTCACTCTATTATTGGCCCCAACGGTGCCGGTAAAACCACCGTGTTCAACTGCATGAGCGGGTTTTATAAACCCAGCGGCGGCAAGATCATCTTTCGAGGGAAGGAGATTCAAGGCAAGCCGGATTATAAAATCTCGCGCATGGGTATGGTGCGCACGTTTCAGCACGTGCGGCTGTTTACTCAAATGTCGGTGGTGGAAAACCTGTTGGTGGCACAGCACCGGCACTTGAACACCAACCTGCTGGCCGGTCTTGTAAAAACGCCGAACTATCGTGAGCGTGAGCGCAAATCTCTGGATCGCGCCGCCTACTGGTTAGAGCGCATAGGCATGCTAGACCAGGCAAACGTCGATGCCGGAAACCTGTCTTACGGCCAGCAGCGGCGCCTGGAAATAGCACGCTGCATGGTCACCATGCCGCAGCTGTTGATGCTGGACGAGCCCGCAGCCGGCTTGAACCCGGCGGAAACCCTGGAGCTGAACCGGCTGATTGTCAGCTTGAAAGAAGACTACAGCGTGTCGGTGGTGCTGATTGAGCACGACATGAACCTGGTAATGGATATTTCCGACCGGATTACGGTGATTAACCAGGGCCGCCCACTTGCCAGCGGAACACCGCAGGAAGTGCGTGCAAACGAAGACGTTATCAAAGCCTACCTGGGCGAGGCCTGAGGACCAGCCATGTTGATACTGGAAGATATACACACCCACTATGGCAAAATTGAAGCCCTGCACGGCGTATCGGTTGAAATAAATGAGGGCGAAATTGTCACGCTGATCGGCGCCAACGGCGCCGGCAAAACCACACTGCTGATGACCGTATGCGGTAGCCCCCAAGCCAGTGCTGGCCGGGTTGTGCTTGACGGCCGCGACATCACCAAAGAGCCAACCTCGCAAATCATGCGTTCCGGCATTGCCATAGTGCCCGAAGGCCGGCGCATTTTCTCCAGGCTAACGGTGAAAGAAAATCTGCACATGGGTGGTTTTTTCAACACCAAATCAGAAATTCGCAAAAGCCAGGAGCACGTTTACGAACTGTTCCCGCGCCTGAAAGAACGCGAAAGCCAGCGCGCCGGCACCATGTCTGGCGGCGAGCAGCAAATGCTGGCCATTGGCCGCGCGCTGATGAGCAAACCGCGACTGATCATTCTGGACGAGCCGTCCCTGGGCCTGGCACCGCTTATTATCAAACAGATTTTCGAGATTATCGGCAAACTGCGCGATGATGGCATGACGGTATTTCTGGTAGAACAGAACGCCCACCAGGCGCTGAATTTGGCCGACCGGGGTTACGTGTTGGAAACCGGGCGCATTCGCCTGCATGACACGGGGGCAAACCTGCTGGTGAATCCGCAAGTGCGGGAGGCGTATCTGGGCGGGTGAATATGGGAACTGTGCAGTAAGTAACCATAAAGCCAGACTTTTTCCGTTATTACAGTGGGCGTGACGGAAAATTTGACTATACTCCGGTAAGCGATGCTGGGCTACGTTCGGTAAGATCAGCCCCATCGCAGCGACTACAGCTATACCAAAAACCAAGGAGTGAATAATGAAAAAACTGATCGCAGGTGCAATTCTTCTGGGTGTTTCGTCTATGGCCTTTGCACAACCGGGCTGTGGCGTTGGCGCCATGATCTGGAAAGGACAGGCCGGTATTGCGCCGCACGTACTAGCGGCAACCACCAATGCATCGTTCGGTAACCAGACCTTTGGTATGACCACGGGCACCCTGGGTTGCTCAACCAATGCTTCTGTTCAATCCATGGCGATGTACATGGACAGCAACATCGACAAAGTAGCTCGTGACATGTCACGCGGCAACGGCGAAAACCTGGACACCCTGGCGGTTCTACTGGGCGTAGAGCAGGCTGACCGTGACAACTTCCGCAGCGTGCTGCAGGACAATTTCGCGACCATCTTCCCGAATGCAGACACCACCTCTGACCAGGCCGTTAGCGCTATTGTTGCCTTGCTGCAGCAAGATGCCGGCCTGAGCAAGTACGTCGCTGCCTGATATTTCCGGGTTCCTCGGAAATACTGTAATTTCGGTGCGCCAGCGATGGCGCACTTTTTTTCTAGACACCACGGACTCTGACACCTGCCATGGGCCAAACTTTTCGTTCTGGTGCAGCCGCAGCCTTATTCGCGTTGCTACCAATGCCGGCCCTGGCTGAGACAGTCAGCGTACCTGCCGGCCTACATCTGTCGCCAGGCTGGCTAACACTGGGCCATTACCACCAGCCAAACCTGAGCAGCGGTTTCAAAAGCCAGGCCGACGACGATGCATTTTTTCTCAGTGCCGACGGCAAGCTCTCCCCAAAGGCTGAATTAGCGGCCACACTTGCGGCCATTCAACAGCCGGGCGGCGGAGACCTGCACGCGCGCTGCCGATTTCCAGCCCGATCAACCTGGCTGCAACAAGAGCTGAATCTGAATTTGCCTGCGGTTGATTGCCCCGCGTATCAGCAATGGCAGGATGAGCTAAACACAGAAACCGTTACCCTAGTGTTTGCGGCGTCCTATCTGAACAGCCCGTCGTCTATGTTCGGCCATACGTTTCTGCGCCTGGACCCACCTCAGGATGACAACGACACTAACCTGCTACTGGCCAACACCATTTCCTACGCCGCCGATGCCGCCGCCCACGACGGTGAGCTGATGTTTGCCTATCGCGGTATTTTTGGTGGCTACCCGGGCATTACCACGGTTCGGCCCTACTACGAAAAAATCCGTCTATACTCGGATATTGAACACCGGGATTTATGGGAATATCAGTTAAACCTGAAGCAAAGCGAGGTCAACAGAATGACCGCCCACGCCTGGGAGATTCAGGACAAAAACTTCGACTATTACTTTTTTGACGAAAACTGCGCCTACCGACTGCTGGCGCTGATTGATGTGGCACGGCCAGGCACTGACTTGCTGGATGAGGTAAATACCCACGCCATTCCAACAGATACCGTGCGCTGGGTAATCGAAAAGAACCTGGTAGCCAATGTGGAATACCGGCCCTCGGCCGCAACCGCGGTCAGCTATTCGCTGGAATCTCTTGGCTCCCAGCAGCAGCTCATTGCCTCTGCCCTGGCCAACGGTTACCTGCAACCGGACAGCGCGGAACTGATGGCACTCAACGAGGCCGACCGGGCCGCCGTGCTGGATGCAAGTTACGATTACGTACGCTACCAGAGCGAAGCCGATGGCTGGCCCCGTGACTTCGCCGCCCCGCTATCACATGCTCTTTTGCGAGAACGCAGTAAACTGATTGCAGACCAGCCCGGGCAGCCGCCGAGGCCGTTGGTGCGAGACGATCAAGGCCATGACACTTTCCGTTTGAGCCTAGGCGCCGGTCGCGCAGAGTACGCGTCAAGCGGCCGCAACTTCTCCCTATTGAGCTTTCGCCCCGCATACCATGATTTCTTGGATCCTCCCGAAGGCTACCGGAGCGGGGCTCAACTGCAGTTTCTGCGATTTGACGCTCGCTATTACACCGATAACAACGAGTTGCAGCTCGAGCAGTTTACCGCCATTGATGTGCGCTCGCTGAGCCCCCGCAATCGCTTTTTCTCGCCGCTGTCGTGGCAGGTCAGCTTTGGCGGTCGGCGCACGGATACAGGGCGTGGAAGAGTTCTGGCACCCTATCTGGACGGCGGCGCCGGCGGCAGCTGGCGTATCGCTAACAACACGCAGGCGTTTGCTCTGGCAACGGCGGATCTGGAAATTGATGACGATTTAGGGCGCGGCTACGATGCAGCACCCGGCGCTGATCTGGGACTTCTGCACCAGACACCCCGCTTCAGCCTGTTGGCCGGCGTGAAAACCAAATCCTGGATTGTCAGCAGCAAGCATAGGCAGGACCAGCTCTACGGCAAAGCAAGCTGGCATCTTGGCCGCGAATTCAGCGTGTTCGCCGAATTCAACCGTGAAGACCACTTCGACAGGATGCAAAACACATGGCAAGCCGGTTTACACGCTTACTTTTGAGTAAAAAAGAATATAGGGCCTACGTAAAGAGCGCAAAAAACATATTTAAAAAAAAGGCTTACTTAACAAAAGAAGACGGATCTTGGGAAAGTGTAAAGCAGACATTGAATATCAGAAAAGCTTGGAGTTCCTTATTAAAATTGAGGGAAGCCAATGCCGCGTGCAGTCGCTTTATGCAGTTTTTCTCATTTGACATCGCCACGACGGTTGAACTGGAGCGTGAAGCCTATAAAATACGCCACCAGGTCTACTGCGAGGAACTGGGGTGGGAAGCTCTGCGCGAATCTGGCGAAGAGACAGACGAATTTGATAATCACGCCGCCTATTGCCTGGTCAGACATAGGTCGACCAATGTGTTTGCGGGCACGGTACGTATTGTTAATAGTACAGAAGAAAATAAAGAAGCATTACCCATTGAGAAGTACTGCCTCGACACAATTACAGACCTTGCCTATTCACCCACCAACTTCCCCAGAGAGCATATCTGTGAGTTTTCAAGATTGGCCGTGCCGTCTTCATTCCGTCGGCGTCAAACTGACAAATTTCCAGGCGCCGCCACGGGCAGCATCAACGTGATGCAATATTCTAAAAATGAATTACGCTGCTTCTCATTCATTGCCATTGGCTTGTATTTTTCTGCCGCTTCATTGGCTATGAAACTGGGAAAAAAACACGCCTACGTAATGATGGAACCGCGGCTAGCCAGAAACATGGGTTTTGTGGGCATTAAATTCAGACAAATAGGTCCTGTCGTTGATTATCATGGCCGGCGAGCGCCCTATTATATCAATGCCGAACTTTTGCATGCGCATTTGGCTAGAGGCTTCAAAATGATGCTTAAAAACATCAAGCACTCTATTGACCAATAGTAGAGACATTGATTTCAATGTGGAGGAATTCTTTTGACACAAGACTTGCACTCACTATTAACTGCCAATGGTTTTGATAATTTCGAACTCTGTGAAGTATTTAACCAGCTTCAGGCCAACACGCTTTACAACAAAGGTACTGAATCGATCTCCAGAAATCTCTACGGTGCGATAAAGGTACAAAAAATTGAAGTAGTAAGCAATTTATTTAAATTAGCAAACAAGCTTGCAACATGCGAACAGAAAAAGATTGTTTTTTACCCCATATCGACCGGCAATAACTGGGGGTATGGCACCTCCCTGCCCAATTCACCCAGCGAAAATTCGGTCATCCTCGATTTGTCGCTAATGAATAACATTGAAATAGTCAATGAGTACTTGGGCTTGGTCAGGATTGAGCCCGGCGTCACTCAAGGCCAGCTCAGTGACTATTTCGAGAAACATAATCTTCCGTTCATGGTACCGGTTACTGGAGCAGGTGCGTCCTGCTCGATTCTGGCAAACGCTCTGGAGCGGGGTTATGGAATAACACCCCATCAGGACCATTTTGCAGCGCTTACCGATCTCAAAGCTGTATTGCCAAACGGGCAGCATTATCAATCACCACTGAGCCAGCTATCGTCTGAAGCGGGCCAAGCCGATCTGGTGAATCAGACTTATAAATGGAATGTTGGCCCCTACCTTGATGGCCTTTTTACACAATCAGGGCTCGGCGTTGTCTATCAAGCCACCATTCGCTTAAAACGAATTCCCGCTGGATTTGATTCATTTTATATTGACTATAAAAATGACGAAGACGTTAGAGTTGCAATAGAATTTATCAAAAGTACACTGGAAAGATTTGAAGGCATTGTTGGCTCGATAAATCTAATGGATCGACTTCGCATTATTTCAATGCTGAAACCAAATCCAAATAAAGACACAGGTAATGTATTAAGCAGCGAACAGATAGAGACAATCACAAAGAAGGAAATGGTGGCTGCCTGGACCATAGTGGGTTCAATATACGGTGAGCCCGGTGTTGTTAAACAAGTCAAAAATCTGATTATAAAGGCTGCCAAGCCCCACGCCCATCACATAATATTTTCGGGTGATGTAAAAATTAAGATCGCAAAATCAGTGTTTGAGAAAATGCCCGCGTGGTTTCTACCAGCGATTCAGGACAAGTTAAAGTCGCTCGCGGCCAGCATTGAGATTATGCGCGGAAAGCCCAATGAAATCGCTAAACCTCTATGCTATTGGCGAACCACTGTGCCTGAACAACAGTCAATTATTAAGGATCCGGCAAAAGACAAATGCGGACTGTTATGGTACGCGCCCCTGATCCCCATGTCCCCGGATAGTGTTAGCAGGTATACCCAACATGTGCGTACAGTCTGCAGGAAACATAACATAGACCCTTTAATCACGTTCACAAATTTACGCCATGATCTGATAGATAGCACCATTCCAATTTTATTTAATCAGTTTTCTAATCTGTCTGTTAGCAATGCTCACGCGTGTTTAGACGAGCTGGTAACGGAGGGAATTACCTTGGGCTACATTCCTTATCGGTTAAATATTGATCAGCAACTGAGGTGGTTTGATGGCCACCTGCAGTCCGATCAAATAATGCAAAGGATATACAAAGCTTTTGATGAAAATGGCATTAGCCAGATTGGCCGTTATGGGAAATAGTATGCGGACGCTGGGTAGTCTGGTGATCGGCACCCTTGCGTTAAGCGGTTGCAGTAGCCTCTTCTTTTTCCCCGACCAGACCACTTATATAACACCGGATCGGCTGAATCTAGAATACAGCGATGCGTTTATCAATACTGCAGACGGCGAAGTGTTGCACGGCTGGTGGTTGCCAGCCGCAACCGAACAGCAGAACGAAGGCGACATAGCATCGGAAAACAACGCGAAAGGCACTGTTTACTACCTGCACGGCAACGCCCAGAACATCAGCAGCCACATCATGAACGTAGCTTGGCTTCCGGCCGAAGGCTATAACGTCTTTGCCCTGGACTACCGCGGCTATGGCCGCTCAACCGGCACGCCGGATATTAAAGGTGCCCTGCACGATGTAGAAAGCGGAATGCGCTGGCTAGTCCAGCAACCACAAACCCAAGGCAAACCCATCTTCCTGCTAGGCCAAAGCCTGGGCGGTGCGCTGGCCATTCCCCTGGCGGCAGAGTGGCAGCAACGCAACGAACAACCACCGTTAAACGGAGTAATCCTCGACGGCACCTTCGCTGGCTTTCGCGCCATCGCCCGCGACAAACTCGCCAGCTTCTGGCTCACCTGGCCGCTGCAGGCGCCTCTGAGTTGGACCATCCCCAACGATTACGAAGGGACCGACTATATCGGCCATATTAGCCCTACTCCGCTACTGATGATTCACAGCGTGCGCGACGGCATAATCCCCTTTGCCAACGGTGAAAGTTTGTATCAGGTAGCGAAGCAGCCCAAGCAGTTTCTCCAAACCGATACACCGCACACGGCGACCTTTGCGCTTCCGGAATATCAACAAAGCCTGATTGATTTTCTGGACAGAACCTCAAAACTCTAAGCGGCAAGTGGACCGGGGCCGTTCAAAACACGCTCAAGCCCACTTGCCGCAAACACCAAAGCTGTAATGTAAAAAACCGCCAATCCAAGGGAAAGGCGGTTTTTATTTGGTTTGGTGGAAGACAGAGCTACGCCTGTCCCCACACCATCAAACTATCAGGCAGAAAGGTCAGTCGGCTTTTCGCCTTCTTTCACTTCCTTCATAGACAGCTTAACGCGGCCACGGTTGTCTACATCCAGCACTTTAACCAGAACTTCCTGGCCTTCTTTCAGCTCGTCAGTCACGTTTTCAATGCGACGGTCAGAAATCTGAGAGATGTGCACTAGGCCATCTTTGCCCGGCAGAATGTTTACAAACGCGCCGAAGTCGACGATGCGCTCAACCCGACCCTGGTAAATAGCACCCACTTCGATTTCAGCGGTAATTTCCATGACCCGCTTAACCGCAGCCTGTGCCGCTTCCATGTTGTCGGCGTAGATTTTCACGTTGCCGTCGTCGTCCAAATCAATAGACGCACCAGTTTCCTCACAGATAGAGCGGATGGTAGAACCGCCCTTACCGATCACGTCACGGATTTTCTCCGGGTTGATCTTGATGGTGGTAATGCTAGGCGCACGTGATGACAGCTCGGTACGCGAAGCCGCAATCACCTTATTCATCTCGCCAAGGATATGCTGGCGAGCGCCGTAGGCTTGCTCCAGGGCCAGTTCCATGATTTCGTCAGTGATGCCGTTGATCTTGATGTCCATCTGCAGCGCGGTGATACCTTCTTTGGTACCGGCTACTTTGAAGTCCATGTCACCAAGGTGATCTTCGTCGCCCAGGATGTCCGTCAGGATCGCGAACTTGTCACCTTCTTTGACCAGACCCATGGCAATACCGGCCACGGCAGACTTGATAGGCACACCTGCGTCCATCAGTGCCAGACTGGAGCCACACACCGATGCCATAGAGCTGGAACCGTTGGATTCGGTGATTTCAGACACCGCACGAATAGTGTACGGAAACTCTTCAACGGTTGGCATTACGGCCAGAAGACCGCGCTTGGCCAGGCGTCCGTGACCAATTTCACGACGGCCGGGGCCCATCATACGACCAGCTTCGCCAACGGAGTACGGAGGGAAGTTGTAATGGAACAGGAACGGGTCTTTGCTTTCGCCTTCCAGCGCGTCAATAATCTGCATGTCGCGCGACGTGCCCAGCGTGGTGGTCACGATGGCTTGGGTTTCGCCACGGGTGAACAGCGCAGAGCCGTGAGCACCCGGCAGAATACCCACTTCGATTTTGATCGGGCGCACGGTCTTAGTGTCACGTCCGTCAATACGCGGCTTGCCGTCAATAACTTGCTGGCGAACAACGTGCTTTTCGGTCTTACCGAAACACTTTTTGACGTCTTCAGCGGAGTGCTTGCCTTCTTCGTCACCGGCCAGTTTTGCAACGGCGGCGGCTTTGATCTCGCCCAGGCGCGCGTAACGGTCCATTTTATCGCGGATGCTGTAGGCCTCTGCGATAGCGTCAGCGAAGTCAGCCTTGATCGCGCCCATCAGTTCGGCGTTTACGGTTTCAGCCTGCCATTCCCAGCGAGGCTTGCCAATTTCAGCGGCAAATTCTTTAATGGCGCTAACGGCAGTCTGCATTTCCTGGTGGGCAAACAGCACGGCGCCCAGCATTTGGTCTTCCGTTAGGCTTTTAGCTTGGGATTCCACCATCAGCACGGCGTCTTCGGTACCGGCAACAATCATGTCCAGCAGCGAGGTTGAACGCTCTTCGTGAGTCGGGTTCAGGAAGTAGCCACGCTCGTTGGTAAAGCCAACGCGGGAAGCACCAATGGGACCTTCAAATGGAATGCCAGAAATAGCCAGCGCCGCAGAAGCCGCCAGCATGGCAGCAATGTCAGGATCCTGCGTTTTGTTGGCTGACATAACGGTCAGCACAACCTGAACTTCGTTCATGAAACCATTGGGAAACAGCGGACGAATCGGACGGTCGATCAGGCGTGACGTCAGCGTCTCTTTTTCTGTAGGACGCGCTTCACGCTTAAAGAATCCACCGGGAATTTTACCCACAGAGTAGGTTTTTTCGGTGTAGTTAACGGTCAGTGGAAAAAAGCCCTGACCAGGCTTGGCTTCTTTAGCACCTACAACGGTGCCCAGCACAGAAATATCGTCGATGGTTACGAGTACGGCACCGGTGGCCTGACGAGCAATACGGCCAGTTTCCAAAGTAACGGTTTTGCCACCAAGTTCGAACGTTTTAGTTACGGGTTTAGGTTCCACAAAAAACTCCTGAATATCTTTCCGATTGATTCAGTTACTCACCCATGTGGGTAACTGCTGTTCTGCGCTACACAAAAAAACACAACCGGCGGTAGCGCTCTTGCAAGCACCACCGCCGGTTGGTCAGCAAGGGCAAATAACCATGCCCCAGCTCTCAGGCCGTCGAAACAGATTAGCGACGCAGAGCCAAACGCTTGATCAGCTCAAGGTAACGATCAGCATTCTTGCCTTTCAGGTAATCCAGCAGCTTACGACGCTGGTTTACCATACGGATCAGACCGCGGCGTGAATGGTGGTCTTGCTTGTTGATCTTGAAGTGACCCTGCAGCTTGTTGATGTTAGCGCTAAGCAGTGCCACCTGAACTTCAGGAGAACCGGTATCGCTTTCAGCCTGCTGGTAATCTTTAACAATCTGAGCTTTCTCGTTGGCAGAAAGTGCCATAAACCACCTCAATATATTGCGATGCTTAAGAATACAGCCGAACCGCGCATCTCTACAGCTTGGCTAAACGGCTCGCCTAGAGGCGGCCGTCGGTTTTAACCAGACGCTTGGGCACCAGCTGGGTGCCTTCACTGTCCGGGAATGCTTCTGCCAGCCCAACAAAGTCTTGATTGCCGTAAACGCGCACATAACCCTGTTCAAGCTGTTCTTCTATTCTAACTGCTTGGCCATTCAATATCGACACCAGCACCGGTCCACTCAGGCGGTGTTCAGGAAACATGCTGAGTGCCGCGTCTGGCGCTACCAGCAAGCCGTCCAAACTTTCATCACGCTCGCGCATGGCTTCCATACCCGGTACGTCGTGGGCATCGGCCAATGTGAAGCCTGCGGCCAGGGTACGGCGCAGTGCAATCACATGGGCGCCACAACCGATGGCTTCACCGATATCTTCCACCAGTGAACGGATATAGGTGCCTTTTGTGCACTTAACCGCAATGTCCATTTCGTTATCGCGGATAGCCAACAGTTCCAGACTGTAAATGGTGACCGGGCGCGCTGGGCGCTCAATTTCGATGCCTTGACGAGCGTACTCGTACAACGGGCGGCCCTGGTGTTTGAGCGCCGAATACATCGAAGGCACCTGCTGGATATCGCCGCGAAAGCGGTCCAACAGGGGCTCTAAAATGTCAGCGTTCAGGCCTTCCGGCACGGGTCGGGTTTCTACCACAGAGCCTTCGCTATCACCGGTTTCGGTGCGTTCGCCCAAGCGGGCGGTCGCAATGTAGGCTTTGTCGCTGTCTAGCATGGTCTGCGAAAACTTGGTGGCCTCGCCGAAGCACAGCGGTAATACACCGGTGGCCAGCGGATCTAAGGCTCCGGTGTGGCCGGCTTTGGCCGCCCCATATAACCGTTTAACCTGCTGCAAAATGCCATTGGAGGTTAAACCCAGAGGCTTGTCGATCACCAAAATGCCATTAACGTCGCGGCCTTTGTGGCGGCGGCTCAAACGTTGGACTCCGGATTGTTTTGGCCATCAACAAGATCACCAACAGGACCATCGGCAGCACTGTTGTCAGCGCTGCCGCTGTCATCACTAACCGCGGGCTGATCACCCACGGCTTTGCGAATCAGGCCATCCAGGCGGCGGCTGTAACCCTGCAGTTCATCAAAGTGAAAGCGCAGAAGAGGCACCACACGCAGCTTCATCGCACGGCCAACCTGGCCGCGCAGAAACCCGGATGCCTTGTTCAGTACCGTCAGAGATTCTTTCACCTCTGGCGACTCTGCGCCAAGCTCTTCAGTAGTCAGCAAGGACACGTAAATGTCGGCGTAACCCAGATCACGGCTTACCTTAACTGCATTGACCGTGATCATGCCCACCCGCGGGTCTTTAATCTCCCGCTGGATGAGCTGGGCCAGTTCACGCTGCATCTGATCGCCAATGCGATCAATACGACTGAATTCTCTAGCCATTGGACCCCCTAGCCATTAGGCCCCCGTGGATTCAAGCTTGCGCTCAACCCGAATACGATCGAATACTTCGATTTGGTCGCCCACTTTCACGTCGTAGCCTTTCACGCCAATACCGCATTCCATACCGTTACGTACTTCTGGCACGTCGTCTTTGAAGCGGCGCAGGGATTCCAGCTCGCCTTCAAAGATCACTACGTTGTCACGCAGTACGCGAATCGGTTTGTTACGGTACACGTTGCCTTCAGTCACCATACAACCGGCCACCTGGCCAAACTTCGGCGAACGGAACACGTCGCGTACGTCGGCAATGCCGATGATGTCTTCGCGGAATTCCGGTGCCAGCATGCCAGTCAGAGCCGCTTTCACGTCGTCCAACAGGTTGTAGATAATGCTGTAGTAGCGTAAATCCAGGCCTTCCTGTTCAACCAGGCGCTTGGCGGCGTTATCGGCGCGCACGTTAAAGCCAAAGATCACGGCACTGGTGGCCACGGCCAAGCTGATGTCGGTTTCGGCTATTCCGCCCACACCCGAAGATACAATCTTCACCTGTACTTCTTCGTTGCCCAGATCCTGTAGCGAACGGGTAATGGCTTCCAGCGAACCACGAACGTCGGTTTTCAATACCACGTTCAGGGTCTTCACCTGCTCTTTGCCCATATTCTCGAACAGGTTTTCCAGTTTGGCTGCCTGCTGACGCTGTAAACGCTGCTCGCGTTCACGAACGTGGCGGAACTCAGCCAGCTCTTTGGCCTTGCGCTCATCGGCTACAACGAAGAATTCGTCGCCAGCGTTGGGCGTGCCATTCAAGCCCAGAACCTCTACCGGAATAGAAGGACCCGCGTCTTTAACCTGCTTGCCAGCTTCGTCGGTCATTGCGCGCACTTTCCCGAAGAAAGAACCTGCAACAACCATATCGCCTTGGCGCAAAGTACCGTTCTGAACCAGTACGGTAGCCACTGAACCGCGGCCACGCTCAAGGCTGGATTCAACCACAACGCCTTGGGCGGGTGCAGACGGAGACGCCTGCAGCTCAAGAATTTCAGCTTGCAGCAATACCGCTTCCAGCAGATTGTCTACGCCGTCACCGGTCTTGGAAGAAATAGGCACGAACTGTACGTCGCCGCCCCACTCTTCCGGAATCACGTTAATGGCAGACAACTCGTTTTTGACGCGATCCAAATCGGCATCTTCTTTGTCCATCTTGGTAATAGCTACCACGATGGGCACACCGGCCGCACGAGCGTGTTCAACCGCTTCTTTGGTCTGCGGCATAACGCCGTCGTCAGACGCCACCACCAAAATCACGATGTCGGTACACTGGGCACCACGAGCACGCATGGCGGTAAACGCCGCGTGGCCCGGGGTATCCAGAAAGGAAACCATGCCGTGGTCGGTTTTTACGTGGTACGCACCAATGTGCTGGGTAATACCACCCGTCTCGCCAGACGCAACCTTGGTGCGGCGGATGTAATCCAGTAGCGAGGTTTTACCATGGTCAACGTGACCCATTACGCTCACAACCGGTGCGCGTTTAACTTGTTCCTGACCTTCTTGGCTGCTGAACTCGCTCAGCACGGCCTCTTCGAAGGCGTCGTCACTGATTGCTTTGGCGGTATGGCCCAGCTCCGTCACCACCAGGATGGCAGTTTCCTGCTCCAAGGGCTGATTAATAGTGGCCATTATGCCCATACCCATCAGGGTTTTGATCACGTCAACGGATTTCACAGACATAAGATGAGCAAGATCGCCCACGGTGATCAGTTCGGGAACTTCTACTTCTTTGACCATAGGTTTGGTCGGCCTCTCGAAGGCGTGTTGCTTCTCTTTAGGTTTCTTTTTCGAACGCAGCGGCTTGCGAAGCTTGGTGTCTTCCTCGTCCGAAGTAACCCGCGGCGAATCCTGAGCGCGGCCACGAGGGCCACGATGCCCGGCCGATTTCTTCTTCGGCTTGCCGTCGTCGTTATCATCGCTACGTTCGCGAACGTTTTCTTTCTTTTTCTTCGGCTTGCGGTCCTTAGCATCGCCTTCAGGCGGAGGTATCGGCATGTCTGCCGGCGCTATTACAGCCGGCTTTTCTGCCTTCTCTGCCACTGGCTCAGCCGCAACCGGCTCTGCTTTGACTGTTTCAGAGTTGGTGTCTTCAACCTTGGCTTCGATCACAGTTTCCGTCGCTGTAACCGGTGTTTCAGCCGCTGTGGTTGCTTCAACTGAAGTGACCGGCGCTTCCACCACTGTTTCTTCCGCTTCGTCTGACTGCGTTTCCGCGCGTTTGATGTACGTGCGGCGCTTGCGAACCTCAACATTCACGGATTTAGCCTTGCCGGCTTTCAACGTGGTGGTTGTTTTGCGCTTCAAGGTGATTTTCTGAGGCTCGGCCTCACTGTCACCGTGGTTCTTGCGCAGATACGTCAGCAGCTGCTGTTTCTCGTCGCCGGAAACTGCGTCGTTCTCAGAACGCGCTTTCAAGCCTGCTTCCACAATCTGCTTCAGTAAACGATCCACGGGAGCGCCTACATCTTCGGCCAGTTGTTTTACCGTTACTTCCGCCATACTGGTCCTCCTCCCGAATTAGGCCTGGTCTTCAAACCAGGGGGCACGTGCTGTCATAATTAACTGACCTGCACGCTCTTCATTCATGCCTTCAATTTCAAGCAAGTCATCAACCGACTGCTCCGCCAGATCTTCCATGGTGCGTATGCCCATGCCTGCGAGCTTGAACGCCAAGCCGCGGTCTATGCCTTCCATTGCCAGCAAATCTTCAGCCGGCTCAGCACCATCCAACGCTTCTTCGTTGGCCAGAGCCTGATTCAATAATGCGTCTTTGGCACGCTTGCGCAGTTCGGTGACGGTTTCTTCGTCGAATCCCTCAATCGCCAGCATTTCCTCCATCGGAATGTAAGCCACTTCTTCAATTGAGCTAAAACCTTCATCAATCAGCACGCCGGCGAATTCTTCATCGATATCCAGATGCTTGGTAAAGTGCTCCAACAGGCGGCCCTGCTCTTGTTCCTGGCGCTCGCCAGCTTCCTCTTCGGTCATTACGTTCAGAGTCCAGCCGGTTAGTTCGGTGGCCAAGCGCACGTTCTGACCGTTACGGCCAATGGCCTGAGCCAGATTGTCCGCTGCAACCGCTACATCCATCGTGTGACGGTCTTCGTCCATCACAATAGAGGCCACTTCGGCCGGCGCCATAGCGTTAATAACCAGTTGCGCGGGGTTGTCGTCCCACAGCACTATGTCAACACGCTCGCCATTCAACTCGTTAGATACGGCCTGAACCCGAGAACCACGCATCCCTACACAAGCGCCTACCGGATCAATACGGCGATCGTTGGTTTTTACCGCAATTTTTGCGCGCGAGCCGGGATCACGGGCAGCGCCACGGATCTCGATCAGCTCTTCAGCAATTTCGGGCACTTCAATACGGAACAGCTCAATCAACATCTTCGAGTCAGAGCGGCTCAGAATCAGCTGCGGGCCGCGGTGGTCGGTGCGGATTTCCAGCAGCAAAGAGCGAACCCGGTCGCCCATGCGGAAAGTTTCCCGTGCAATCAGGTGTTCGCGGGGCAGCAACGCTTCAGCGTTATTTCCCAGGTCAACAATCACGTTGTCGCGGGTCACTTTCTTCACGGTGCCGGAAACCAACTCACCAACGCGACCGCGATAGCTGTCTACAATCTTGGCACGCTCGGCTTCACGCACTTTTTGGAAGATGATCTGTTTGGCCGCCTGAGCGCCAATGCGGCCGAAAGCGACCGAGTCGATCTGTTCTTCGTGCATGTCGCCAGGCTGCAGGTCAGGGCTGATGTCTTCAGCTTCCTGAAAGGTCAGCTCGGTGCCTAGCGCCGGAACGGCGTCGTTATCGACCACCAACCAGCGGCGAAAGGTATCGTATTCACCAGTACGGCGATCAATCGAAACCCGGATATCGGCATCTTCGTCTTCGAAGCGTTTTTTGGCGGCGGTGGCCAGCGCCAATTCGATGGCTTCAAAAATCACGTCTTTCTCGACACCTTTTTCGTTCGAGACGGATTCGACCACCAGCAAGATCTCTTTACTCATTGAATTACCCTGCCTTCAAAATATTCTGTGCGTCCATTTAATGTATTCGCATGCATCACTCAAATAAAAGGTCACTCGAATAGAGTGTTGCTCAAAGAGTGCGTCACTCGAATACCGGAACGATGTTCGCCTTGTCGATACTGTCGAATGGCAACAGATATTCGTGGTCATCAACCACCACAATCACATCGTCGCCTTCAATACCGTTCAGCAAACCCTGAAACTTGCGCCGACCTTCAAACGCCATACGCAAACGGATTTGCACTTTGTGCCCGACGAACGCCTGATACTGAGCCAATTCGAACAGCGGACGATCCATTCCAGGCGATGATACTTCCAGCGTGTATTCGCTCTGTATGGGGTCTTCCACATCCATGACACTGCTGACCTGGCGACTGACTTTTTCGCAATCTTCAATGCCGATGCCTTTTTCGACATCATCAATAAAAAGCCGCAACAATGATTCGTGGCCGCGCGCGCGGAATTCAATACCCCAGTATTCATAGCCGAGGCCTTCAACCACCGGCCGCAGAATGTCTTCCAACTGTTTAATCTTGGCTGACAAGTTACGCCATCTCCGTATTCAGAATTTGCTGACTACAAAAACAAAAAAAGGGCTGTGTATCAGCCCTTTTTATGCACCAGGACCTGATGCGCCAGGCCCCTTTGTCAAACGGCCCACGATATAAAGGCTGTTTGTTGCGAGAACTCGCAAAAAGCACGATTAAACAGCGCCTAATGCTAGCAGACACTTTGCCTGCCGGACGCCAGCCAAACTTCGACTGCACCCAATCTGCGGCGGAGTATAGAGCCGCAGACCTCACTGGTCAAGGACTGACCAAAAAAATGGCCTAGAAAACCAGGCCATTTTTTCACTGCATATGGTGCCCAAGGCCGGACTCGAACCGGCACAGCTTTCGCTACCACCCCCTCAAGATGGCGTGTCTACCAGTTCCACCACTTGGGCAATTCGGTTACTCCAGGCCAGGCAGATCGCTCTGCCCGCCGCCGGTTTCGCTGGCAGGATCTACAGCGGAAGGCTGGGATTCCTGAACCATCGGAATACCAGCTTGACCCGCTACTTCAGCGCGCTGCTTGGCGAAAATCGCCAACGTAAAACTTGTTACAAAAAACGCGATGGCCAAAAAGGTCGTGAAGCGGGTCAAAAAGCTACCACTGCCCTGGCTGCCAAACACGGTCTGCGACGCTCCGCCACCAAAGGCTGCACCGGCGTCAGCGCCCTTGCCCTGCTGGATCAGCACCAGACCCACCAGAGCCACGGCAATAACCACGTGCAGGACAACGATCAAAGTTTCCATCAAATCCATAAAGACGCTCGCAAACCTTTAACAATGGGTATCTGTCGGCAGCGCCTGGCAGATACTGACAAAATCTGTTGTACTCAAAGACGCACCGCCGATCAATCCGCCGTCTATATCCGGCTCAGCGAAAAGTGCGGCTGCATTATCCGCTTTTACGCTGCCGCCGTAAAGCAAAGAAATGGATTCGGCTGGAGCACCCATATTTGCCAGTACGCCACGAATGGCCTTATGCATGGCTTGGGCGTCTTCGCCGGTGGCGGTCTTGCCAGTGCCTATGGCCCAAACAGGCTCATAAGCAACCACAATCTGCCCCCATTGCTCTGGTGTCACTTTGCTCAAACCGTCACGCACCTGGGTGGCAACGACTGTTTCGGCCTGCCCGGCTTCGCGCTGTTCCAGAGTCTCCCCCACGCACACGATGGCGTTCAAGCCTGCATTCAGCAGCTGCTCGGTTTTTACCGCCACCTGCGCATCAGTTTCGCCAAACAGCTGACGTCGCTCGGAGTGGCCCACCAAACCATAACGACAACCGACATCGGCTGCCATAGGTGCGGAGAGCTCGCCGGTGTAGGCGCCCTTTGCCTTCTCACTGACATTTTGCACGCCCACTGCAATTGCGTTGTTAGCAGCCTGAATCACCGCGGAAACATAGAGCGCGGGCGGGAAAACAACCGCCTCAATACCCAATTCGCGCACCTGCTGTGCAACCGGGCCAACCAACTCGTTGACCAGGCTTTGGGACCCGTTCATTTTCCAATTTCCGGCTACAATGCGACGACGCATAACACACCTTTATTCATTCGCAAGCGGCGGGGTGAGTCCGCCGAAAAGAGATGCGAACTATACCCCACACCCCAAGGCCAAACAACTGCTTGCCGCTGACTCTGATCAGGAAATCGAGCTTTCCACCACCTTCGCTAGTTGCCGGGCAATGCGCTCAATCACCTCGGCATCCTGACCTTCTGTCATGACTCGAATTAGTGGCTCGGTGCCAGATGCCCGCAACAACACCCGGCCGTCGCTGCCGAGCTCGGCTTCGGCGCGACTTACAGCGGCCACAATATCTTCGCGCTCAAGTGGGTTGAAGCGCTTGGTCACTCGCACATTGATCATGGTCTGCGGCAGCTTGCACATACCCCGGCGAATTTCAGCCAGGGTTTTACCTGATTTCCAGATAGCGAGCATCACCTGAAGCGCCGACACAATGCCGTCGCCGGTGCTGGTACAGTCACGAATTACCATGTGACCAGAACCTTCGCCACCCAGGAACCAGCCCTTAGCCAACAGCCGCTCCATCACGTAGCGGTCACCCACGTTGACGCGTTCGAACTCAATCCCCAGCTCCTTCAACGCCAACTCAACGCCAAGATTGGTCATCAGGGTACCCACCACACCGCCTTTCAGGCGGCCTTCGGCATGGCGCTGTGAGGCAATCACATACAACAGCTCATCGCCGTCTACTTCGGACCCGTCACGGTCGACCATAAGCACGCGGTCACCGTCGCCATCAAAGGCTATCCCCAGATCGGCTTTTCTGTCTAGAACCGCCTGACTCAGACCTGCAAGGTAGGTTGAGCCCACATTGAGGTTAATATTAAGACCATCGGGTGCTGCGCCAATCACCGATACGTTCGCTCCCAACTCACGAAACACTTTTGGCGCAACGTGATAGGTAGCTCCGTGAGCGCAGTCCAAAACAATGCTCATGCCTTCCAGAGTAAATTCATTGGGCACGGTACTTTTACAAAATTCTATGTAGCGGCCGGGGGCGTCATCAATGCGCGACGCTTTGCCGAGTTCTGCCGAATCACACACCGTCAGCGGTTGTTCCAGCCAGTGCTCGATTTCGGCTTCCAAGGCGTCATCCAGCTTGGTGCCGTCTGCCGAGAAGAATTTGATACCGTTGTCGTAATGAGGATTGTGCGAAGCACTGATCACAATACCGGCCGAAGCGCGGAATGTGCGCGTAAGGTAGGCGATAGCCGGTGTTGGCATAGGGCCCAGCAGCTTTACGTCTACCCCTGCTGCAGCCAGGCCGGCTTCGAGCGCAGATTCAAACATGTAGCCTGACAGCCGGGTGTCTTTGCCGATCATTACGCTGTTACGCTGACCCTCGCGTTTAAACGCCTGGCCTGCAGCCCACCCCAAACGCAACATGAACTCAGGAGTAATAGGGCCCTCACCGACGTGGCCACGAATTCCATCGGTACCAAAATACTGCCTGCCTGACATCACACCGCTCCTTTGATCGCCGCCGCCATTTTAACGACATCTATCGTTTCCCGAACGTCATGCACACGCACAACACTCGCGCCTTTCATGGCACATATTGTCGCGGTAGCAAGGCTTGCCGGCAACCTTTCTTCCACATTGCGACCAGTAATAGCGCCCAACATAGATTTGCGCGACAGCCCCAACAAAAGAGGATACCCCAAAACAGTAAATTGCTCTGCCCGCGCAAGCAGCTGCAAATTATGCTCCAGGCTTTTGCCAAAACCGAAACCCAAATCCAGCATGATTCTTGAAGAATCAATGCCGGCGCCCTGTGCCGCGAGTATTCGCTGTGTCAGAAACAAAATGACCTGTGCGCACACATCCTGATACTGCGGGTTATTCTGCATGGTATCCGGCTCGCCCTGGCTGTGCATCAGGCACACCGGCAAACCGGTGTTTGCGGCAGCCTGTAAGGCGCCTTCGCGGGTTAGCGCTCGCACGTCATTAATCAGCCCGGCACCCAAGGCCGCAGTTTGAGTCATCACCTGCGGCGAACTGGTGTCTACGGAAATCACCACGTCCAGTTCGCCGGCAATGGCCTCTACCACCGGGCACACCCGGTCCAGCTCTTGTTGCAGACTGACAGGCTTGGCACCAGGACGGGTAGACTCGCCGCCCACATCAATAAAACGGGCGCCGTCTTTAACCATTTGGCGGGCATGGGCCAGAGCCTGCTGCGGGCGATCAAACCGACCACCGTCGGAAAACGAATCAGGCGTTACATTCAGCACGCCCATTACGTGACACTGAGCCATGTCCAGCGTGCGCCCGGCAAAATTCATCTTCATTCCAACCTCGGCGAATAATTTGGGGGCCTTACAATGAAAAACGCCGCCCCAAAGCGGGCGGCGTTTTCTACTTCTTCCTAACTAGCGCGTGACAGATCTCTCAGTGCTCTCCGGCCGGGCGGCCAACGCCACCTGGAGAATCGTCGCCGGCTTTGCCATTAACGTTGCCTTCAGTCGAAGGACCTTCTTTGTCTATTGAAGTAGCCTCGCCACCCGAAGAACCACCCCGATCGTCCCAGCCTTTTGGCGTACGGGCAACACGGCCTTCCATGATATCGTCGATCTGGAGCCGATCAATAGTCTCGTACTTCATAAGAGCTTCGGCCATCAAGTCCAGCTTACCGCGATTCTCGACCAATACGTTGCGGGCGGTCTCGTAACAGGTATCAATGATATTACGCACTTCTTCATCGATACGCTGCGCGGTTTCCGGCGAGTACACTGTTTGTTGTTGCCCAGCGGTACGACCCAGGAACGGTTCATCATTCTCACTACCGTACTGCAGCGGGCCCAACTTTTCCGACAGACCCCAGCGGGTCACCATGTTGCGAGCCAGACTGGTCGCCCGCTCAATGTCATTAGAGGCACCGGTGGTGACACCGTCTGCACCCAATGTGAGCTCTTCAGCGATGCGGCCACCAAACAAACTGCTGATCTGGCCATGAAGGAAGCGTTTGGAATGGCTGTACCTGTCTTCTTCCGGCAAGAACATAGTTACACCCAAAGCACGGCCGCGAGGTATAATACTCACTTTGTACACGGGATCGTGCTCTGGCATCAGGCGCCCAACAATGGCGTGGCCAGACTCGTGATACGCGGTGTTCAGTTTCTCTTTTTCGTTCATCACCATGGACTTGCGTTCCGCGCCCATCATGATTTTGTCCTTCGCCAATTCGAGCTCTTCCATAGAGACAAGGCGCTGGTTGCGACGGGCTGCAAAGAGCGCAGCCTCGTTCACCAGGTTAGCCAAATCCGCACCGGAGAAACCTGGGGTGCCACGAGCGATGACGGCAGGATTGATATCGTCATCCAACGGCACTTTTTTCATGTGAACTTTCAAAATCTGCTCGCGACCCAGAATGTCTGGCAAGCTCACCATTACCTGGCGGTCAAAACGGCCGGGGCGCAGCAATGCAGGGTCCAGAACGTCCGGGCGGTTGGTGGCGGCAATGACGATAACGCCTTCGTTGCCTTCAAAACCGTCCATTTCCACCAGCAGCTGATTCAGCGTTTGCTCGCGCTCGTCGTGCCCGCCGCCCATGCCGGCGCCACGGTGGCGACCAACCGCATCAATCTCGTCAATAAAGATGATGCACGGGCTTTGCTTCTTGGCCTGCTCAAACATGTCGCGTACACGGGATGCCCCCACGCCGACGAACATTTCGACAAAATCTGAACCGGAGATCGAGAAGAACGGGACTTTCGCTTCCCCGGCGATGGCTTTTGCCAACAGGGTTTTACCCGTACCCGGAGGGCCGATCATTAGAACGCCGCGGGGGATACGACCACCCAGGCGCTGAAACCGGCTAGGATCGCGCAGGAAATCCACCAGTTCTTTTACATCTTCTTTGGCTTCGTCTACGCCTGCCACATCCGCAAAAGTATTCTTGATCTGATCTTCGCTCATCAGGCGAGCTTTGCTCTTGCCAAACGACATAGGACCGCCTTTACCGCCAGCACCACCTTGCATCTGCCGCATAAAGAATACGAACAGCGCAATAATGATGAGGATCGGGAATGCGGCGACCAGCAATTGGGTCCACAGGCTCTGGCGCTCGGGTTCCTTACCGATCACCTCAACGCTGTTGGCCAGCAGATCGTCCATCAGCTTGTTGTCAGCCACTTGCGGGCGGACCGTCTGGAACTGTGAACCGTCGGGGCGTATACCCTCAATCTGCAGGCCGTCAATAGTGACCTGATTTACCCGGCCCTGTTGAACCATCTCCACAAACTGGGAATAGTTGACTTGTTGGCCACTGGTGGTAGGAGTGAAATTCTGAAATACCATCAGTAGCACTGCGGCTATTACCAGCCATAAAACCAGATTTTTTGCCATATTGTTCAAGGATCACCACCTGTGAATTGCCGGGCTGCGCCATGGCACGCCCTTTTTCGACACCTTACACCATTTCTACGGCCGTTCACCAGAAATGGCCTTGCTGTCACCAAACTTGCCGGTCATTTCTGGCTGCGGGTGCCAGCAACCGAAATACCTGAATTCTTTAAGTGGGGGACTTGATAACGAATTGCAATACCACCACCAAAGGATTCGACTGATTGGAGCAGGTATCGTTCCATTAATGGGCCAAAAAGGCCCGCGCGATAAGTGTTAACGGCAATTTTTCTTGCCGCACTTTCTGCTACAATCCCAACATTATACGTTGACGGCAGCACAACGAGTGCTGACCTTTTGTTAATTGCCGCTATAAAGAGATTGCATCATGAGCCTTTCACCAGAACAGCGCCGGGAATACCGGGCGATCGCCCACAATTTGAAACCGGTCATTATTGTAGGTGATAAGGGCCTGACCGAAAACCTTCAGGAAGAACTGGAGCGGGCATTGAACGACCACGAGCTGATCAAGATAAAAATCGCTAGCCAGGATCGCGAAACACGCCAACAGGCGGTGACCGAACTGTGTGCCGACGCCAAGGCTGAAGTCGTTCAGACCATTGGTAAAATTGCTGTGATTTTGCGCCGCGCCAAGACACCAAACCCCAAGCTGTCCAATTTGTTGCGCCTTAAGCACTGACCAAGGCGCAGGTTGCGCATACAGCAGACACAAAAAAGCCGGTCGGAAATTCCAGACCGGCTTTTTTGTGTAAGTCACATCGCTAATCAGATGTACTCAACCTTCTCAATTTCATATTCCACTGTGCCAGACGGCACGCGAATGGCGACTACATCGCCTCCTCTGCGGCCTACCAGTGCACGGGCAATGGGTGACGACACCGAAATTTTACCGTCTTTAATATCCGCTTCGTCTTCACCAACAATCTGGTATATAACCTGTTTATCGGTGTCCGTATTCAGCAGGTGAACGGTAGTACCAAAAATCACTTTACCGGTGTTTTCGATGGTGGTGACATCAATCACCTGAGCGCCACCGAGCTTACCTTCAATTTCCTGGATCCGGCCTTCAATAAAACTTTGCTGATCACGGGCAGCGTGGTATTCCGCGTTTTCCTTCAGATCGCCGTGTTCACGTGCGGTAGCGATGGAAGCAATGACGCGCGGACGATCTTTCGATTTCAGCTTCTGCAGCTCGGCACGCAGGCGTGCTTCGCCCAACGTGGTCATTGGTACTCTTGCCGACATAATTTTATTTTCCTGAGTGCAAATCCTGAAGGCGGCGAACCGTACGCTCCGGACCAAACTTGATGGCCCGGCAGAAGGCTTCGCCACCTGCCAGGGTGGTGGTGTAACTGATCTTAGCCTGCAACGCGGACTGGCGGATCTGGGACGAATCCGACACCGCTTTACGGCCGTCAGTGGTGTTGATCACGAGTTGAACTTTGCCATTTTTAATGGCATCCACAATGTGCGGGCGACCCTCATGAACCTTGTTCACTAACCCTGCTTCAACACCCGCTTTGCGCAGGGCGGCGGCAGTGCCGGTGGTGGCAATTATCTTGAAGCCGCATTCGACCAACGAACGCGCTACACGTTCAGCGCCGTGCTTATCGACATCGCGCAACGACATGAAAGCGACACCCTGAGATGGCAGACGCTCGCCGGCAGCCAGTACGGCTTTGCCGAAGGCTTCGTCAAAGCTGTCGCCGATGCCCATCACCTCGCCAGTAGACTTCATTTCCGGCCCGAGAATCGGATCAACCGCAGGGAACTTGTTGAACGGGAACACCGACTCTTTCACCGAGTAATGCGCCGGTATAATTTCTTGGGTAAAGCCTTGCTCCGCCAGCGATGTGCCGGCCATAACCCGCGCGGCCACTTTGGCCAAGGACACGCCGATGGCCTTGGACACAAACGGCACGGTACGCGAGGCACGGGGGTTCACTTCAATGACGTAGATTTCACCGTCTTGCCAGGCTAACTGCACGTTCATCAGACCGACCACATTTAGCGCCAGCGCCATCTGTTTGACCGCGTCGCGCATGGCGTTCTGAACATCAGCGGGCAAGCTGTATGGCGGCAGTGAGCAAGCAGAATCACCGGAATGAATACCGGCCTGTTCTATGTGCTGCATGATACCGCCAATGACCACGTCTTTGCCGTCGCAAATAGCGTCTATATCTACCTCTATCGCGGCGTTCAGGAAGTGGTCCAGCAATACCGGGCTGTCGTTAGATACCAGCACCGCGTTGCGCATGTATCGCTCCAGTTCGTCTTCGCCATACACGATTTCCATGGCGCGGCCACCCAGCACGTAAGACGGGCGGACCACTAGCGGGTAACCAATCTTGCGAGCGGCGACAATGCCTTCTTGATGGCTGCGCACGGTGGCGTTCTCGGGCTGCTTCAGACCCAGTTCAGTGATCAGCTTCTGAAACCGCTCACGGTCTTCGGCGCAATCAATGGCGTCCGGGCTGGTGCCAATAATGGGCACACCAGCGGCTTCGAGGCCGCGGGCCAGCTTCAACGGGGTTTGACCACCGTATTGAACAATCACACCTTTGGGTTTCTCAACGTGAATAATTTCCAGCACGTCTTCCAGGGTGATCGGTTCAAAATACAGGCGATCAGAGGTATCGTAATCGGTCGACACGGTTTCCGGGTTGCAGTTAATCATGATGGTTTCATAACCATCTTCACGCATCGCCAGAGCCGCATGTACGCAGCAGTAATCAAACTCGATGCCCTGACCAATACGGTTGGGGCCGCCGCCAATCACCACGATCTTTTCGCGGTCAGTCGGTTTAGACTCGCATTCTTCTTCATAGCTGGAATACATGTAGGCGGTGTCGGAAGCAAATTCGGCAGCACAGGTGTCTACACGCTTATACACCGGACGAATACCCAGCCCGTGGCGCATGGCGCGGAAGGCGTCTTCTTTCACGCCCATCAGCTTCGCCAAGCGCGCGTCGGAGAAGCCCTTACGCTTCAGGCGAAACAGGGTGGCATGGTCCAGCTCGGTCTTGCCAGACGCCTGCAGCGCCTGCTCTTCTTTAATCAGGTCTTCAATCTGCACCAGGTACCAGGGATCTACGTGGGTCTGGCGAAATATATCCGCAACACTTTGGCCCGCGCGGAAGGCATCACCGATGTACCAGATGCGCTCGGCACCTGGTACGTTCAGTTCGCGGGTCAGGGTTTGCTGGCTTTCTTCGCTGTCAAATTCCGGCAGCATTTCATCAAAGCCGTCTGAGCCTACTTCAAGACCGCGCAGAGCTTTCTGCAGCGATTCCTGGAAGGTGCGGCCAATGGCCATCACCTCACCCACCGATTTCATCTGGGTGGTCAGGCGGGCGTCGGCCTGGGGGAATTTTTCAAAGGTGAACCGTGGAATCTTGGTCACTACGTAATCAATGCTGGGCTCGAACGAGGCGGGGGTAATACCGCCGGTAATGTCGTTCTTCAACTCGTCCAGGGTGTAACCGATCGCCAGCTTGGCCGCCACTTTGGCAATGGGGAAGCCCGTGGCCTTAGACGCCAGCGCCGAGGAGCGCGACACCCGCGGGTTCATCTCGATCACCACCATGCGACCGGTGTCCGGATGAATACCAAACTGCACGTTGGAACCGCCGGTTTCCACGCCAATTTCACGCAGCACCGCCAGCGAGGCGTTACGCATGATTTGGTATTCTTTGTCAGTCAGGGTTTGCGCCGGTGCCACGGTGATGGAATCGCCAGTGTGTACGCCCATGGCGTCGAAGTTTTCAATGGCACACACGATAATGCAGTTATCGTTTTTGTCGCGCACCACTTCCATTTCGTATTCTTTCCAGCCGATCAGAGATTCGTCGATCAACAGTTCGTTGGTGGGCGACAGATCGAGCCCGCGAATGCAGATTTCTTCGAATTCGTCACGGTTGTACGCAATCCCGCCGCCGGAGCCGCCCATAGTAAACGAAGGCCGAATAATGCACGGAAAACCAACCTTGTCGGCAATGCGGTGGGCTTCTTCAAGATTATGAGCAATGTCGGCACGGGGACACTCAAGACCTATGGATTTCATTGCCTTGTCGAAACGACTGCGGTCTTCGGCTTTGTCGATGGTGTCGGCGTTAGCGCCAATCATTTCGACGCCGTATTTAGCCAACACGCCGTGCTTTTCCAGATCCAGCGCGCAATTCAGCGCCGTTTGCCCACCCATGGTTGGCAGCAGAGCATCGGGTCTTTCTTTTTCGATAATCTTGGCAACCGTTGACCAGATAATCGGCTCGATGTAGGTGGCATCGGCCATGGCCGGGTCGGTCATGATGGTTGCCGGGTTGGAGTTAACCAGTATCACCCGGTAGCCCTCCTCGCGCAGAGCCTTACAGGCCTGGGCGCCGGAATAGTCGAATTCGCACGCCTGCCCGATCACAATGGGGCCAGCGCCCAGGATCAGAATGCTTTTAATATCGGTACGTTTTGGCATGTCTTGATCAACCTGTCAGCAACTTTAATGTCTTGCAGCGCGGTGCGCAGCGCCTGTTTTACGCGAGGCCAATAACAGGCCTCGCTCGCCTTTACTTTAGGCGCGCCGGGCTTCCATCGAGCGGATAAACTCGTCAAACAGTGGCGCGACATCGTGCGGGCCAGGGCTGGCTTCCGGGTGGCCCTGAAAGCTAAACGCCGCTTTGTCTGTGCGGCGCAGACCTTGCAGGGTGCCATCAAACAGTGATTTGTGAGTCGCCTCCAGATTCGCCGGCAGGCTGGCCTCGTCTACAGCAAAACCGTGATTCTGGCTAGTGATCATGACTGTACCGTCAGCCAGACATTGCACCGGATGGTTAGCACCGTGGTGCCCGTGGTTCATCTTCATGGTTTTAGCACCGCTGGCCAAGGCAAGAAGCTGGTGCCCCAAGCAAATGCCAAACACCGGCACGTCGGTTTCCAGAATGTCCTGAATGGCTTTTATGGCGTAATCACAGGGTTCAGGATCACCGGGGCCATTAGACAGGAAGACGCCGTCCGGATTCATCGCCAACACCTTGGCGGCAGGCGTTTGTGCCGGCACCACTGTGATGTCGCAACCACGCGATGCCAGCATGCGCAGGATATTCAGTTTAATACCGTAATCGTAAGCCACGATTTTAAAACGCGGGCTTTCCTGCTGGCCGTAACCGCTGACCAGGTCCCACTCCGTTTCTGTCCAGTGGCTAACGTCTTTCGAGCTGACTTCTTTCGCCAGGTCCATTCCTTTCAGACCCGGAAAGGCTTGTGCCAATTCCAGAGCGCGCTCGGCAGTAGCGCTTTCACCGGCAACAACGGCACCGCTCTGGGAGCCTTTGTCGCGCAGAATTCGGGTGAGGCGACGGGTGTCAATATCGGCAATGCCCACAATATTGTTGTCGCGCAAATAGCCATCCAAGCTCTGAGTGCTGCGCCAATTACTGGCTGCCAGTGGCAGGTCGCGAATGATCAGAGCGGCGGCGTGTATGCGGTCTGATTCCACGTCTTCCGGGTTTACGCCGGTGTTGCCAATGTGCGGATACGTCAGTGTAACCAGCTGGCGAGCGTAGGAAGGATCCGTCAGTATTTCCTGATAGCCGGTCATGGCGGTGTTAAACACCACTTCGCCGCTGGTTTCGCCGTCAGCGCCAATAGCGGTGCCGTAAAACAGGCTGCCGTCTGCGAGTGCAAGGATTGCGGGTGTGCTCAAGGCTTCTATCCTCATCGAGTGGCGTCATGTTCGTCATGAACGGGAGCGTAGGCGCAAATTCAGGTCGCAAAAAAGCGAGAGGGAGTTATAGCTCCGTCCCGCTGTTTTGTCCTACGGGAACAAAAGAGATTTCCCGTGGCGCTGTAAAAGCTACGCTTGATGCAGTTAAAGCGCCCTATTGTAGAAAATGGGGCGCTTTTTGTCCACGAAGAATCCACCCAATGGCGTTATTGCTTCAATTCCAACACATCCTGCATGTCGTACAAGCCGGCCGGCTTGTCTTTCAGCCACAGTGCGGCACGCATGGCGCCTTTGGCAAACGTCATACGGCTGCTGGCTTTGTGGGTGATTTCAATGCGCTCGCCTTCGGTGGCAAACAGCACGGTGTGGTCACCCACAACGTCGCCCGCGCGAATGGCTTCAAAGCCGATTTCTTTGCGGGTGCGTTCGCCGGTAAAGCCTTCACGGCCGTAAACAGCGCATTCTTTCAAGTTGCGACCCAGTGCACCGGCAACCACTTCGCCCATGCGCAGCGCCGTGCCGGAGGGCGCGTCTTTCTTGTGACGGTGGTGGGCTTCGATGATTTCAACGTCGTAATCGTCACCCAGCGCGGCCGCCGCAGTGCGCAGCAAGTTCAGCACCACGTTCACGCCCACACTCATGTTAGGGGCAAACACCACCGGCACGTTTTCGGCCACTTGTGCCAGCTGCTGCTTTTCAGCGTCAGACAATCCGGTAGTGCCAATCACGTGGGACTTACCGTTAGCCTGGCAGAAGCGGGCATTTTCCAGGGTTAGATCCGGAAAGGTGAAGTCGATCAGCACGTCGAAATCATCTTTCACGTCCACCAGGCTGCCGGCCATGGCGACACCGGTTTTTCCGATGCCGGTCATGTCGCCGGCGTCGGCACCGATCAGGCTATTGCCGGGCTCAACAATAGCCGCGCCCAGTTGCAGGCCATCGGTACCGTCAACGGCTTCGATCAGTACTTTCCCCATGCGCCCCGCGGCGCCGATGATGGCTACCTTCATCTATAAACCCTCAGTGCTTGCATCTATGGAAGTCCTCAGTACTCGCCTCTGCGCACCTTCAGAACTTGGTTTCGTCGAAGAAGCTCTTTACACCTCTAAACCACGATGTTTTTTTCGGGCCGTGCTGGTCGCCGTCATCGCTGTCGAGGGTATCCTGAAACTCGTGCAACAGTTCTTTCTGGCGTTTGGTCAGGCGTACCGGGGTTTCGATGGTCACCCGACAGAGCAAGTCGCCAGCACCGCCACCACGCACAGGTGCCACGCCTTTGTTGCGCAAACGAAACAGCTTTCCGGTTTGGGTCTCGGCAGGTATTTTCAGCTTCACGCGGCCATCCAGCGTTGGCACTTCCAGCTCACCACCCAAAGCGGCATCAACAATGCTGATGGGCACTTCACAATACAGGTTACGACCGTCGCGGGTGAAGATGGCGTGCTCGCGCACGGCCATTTGCACATACAGGTCGCCAGGAGGGCCGCCCTCTATGCCCATTTCGCCTTCACCAGACAAACGGATGCGGTCGCCGGTATCCACGCCGGGAGGCACTTTAACCGATAGGGTCTTCTCTTCTTTCACCCGGCCCTGGCCATGGCACTTGCTGCACGGATTCTTGATAACCTTACCCGCGCCACGGCAGGTCGGACACGCTTGTTGCACGGTGAAAAAGCCCTGCTGCATACGTACCTGACCCATACCTTTGCAGGTACCACAGGCTTCCGGGCGCGAGCCCTTCTCGGCACCACTGCCATCACAGGTTTCGCATTCACGATGGCCAGGAATGGTGATTTTAACCGTTCTGCCTTTAACGGCTTCTTCCAAGTCCAGGTCCAGGGTATAGCGTAGATCAGAGCCGCGGGTGCTGCGGCCACGGCCACCACCGCCCCCAAAAATATCGCCAAATACGTCGCCAAAAATATCCGAGAAATTCCCGTTACCGCCACCAAAGCCACCGCCACCCTGGCCGTCAACGCCGGCATGACCAAACTGGTCGTAGGCCGCACGTTTGTTGGCGTCTGCGAGTATTTCGTAGGCCTCGCTGGCTTCTTTGAATTTGTTGTCGGCGTCTTTATCGTCCGGGTTGCGGTCCGGGTGATATTTCATTGCAAGCTTGCGATACGCCCGCTTTACTTCTTTGTCGTCCGCGTCCCGGCTTACGCCGAGAGTCTCGTAATAGTCGCGCTTGGCCATGCTTCAAATCCCGTGGTTATAACGAGGAAAACGCGGGAGCGACCCGCGTTTTCCAACTACTGGCAAAAATCTAGGTCAATCGATTAACGCTTATCGTCGTCCTTCACTTCTTCGAACTCAGCGTCAACAGCGTCATCAGCGGTGTTCGACTGGGCCTTTTCCTGCCCTTCCGCCGGCTGACCCTGCTCCGCCTGATCGGCGTACATCTTCTTGGCCAATTCGCCGGAAACTTCTGTCAGCTTCTCGGTCTTAGCCTGGATGTCGTCCTTATCAGAACCTTTCAGCGCTTCTTCAAGTTCAGTCACAGACGCTTCAATCGACTCTTTCTCGCTGTCGCTGACTTTATCGCCGGCGTCCTTCAAGGTTTTACGCACCGCGTGAACCATGGCATCGCCCTGGTTGCGGACCTGAACCAGCTCTTCAAACTTGCGGTCTTCGTCAGCGTTGGCTTCGGCGTCACGGACCATCTTTTCGATTTCTTCATCGTTCAGGCCGGAAGAGGCTTTGATCACGATGGACTGCTCTTTACCGGTCGCCTTGTCTTTAGCAGACACGTTCAGAATGCCGTTGGCGTCGATGTCGAACGTTACTTCGATTTGCGGCACGCCGCGCGGTGCAGGCGGAATGTCAGCCAAATCGAAACGGCCTAGTGACTTATTCTGCGTGGCCTGCTTGCGCTCACCCTGAACCACGTGAATGGTTACCGCTGTTTGACTGTCGTCTGCTGTCGAGAAAGTCTGCGACTTCTTGGTCGGAATCGTGGTGTTTTTGTCGATCAGCGAGGTAGCCACACCACCCATGGTTTCGATACCCAAGCTCAGCGGGGTTACGTCCAGCAGCAGAACGTCTTTCACATCGCCAGACAATACGGCGGCCTGAATGGCGGCGCCCATAGCAACAGCTTCATCCGGGTTAACGTCTTTACGAGCTTCTTTACCGAAGAACTCTTTTACTTTTTCTTGCACCAGCGGCATACGGGTTTGGCCGCCTACCAGAATAACTTCGTCGATCTGGTCGATGCTCAGACCCGAGTCTTTCAGAGCGACTTTACACGGCTCAAGAGTGCGCTGTACCAGGTCTTCCACCAAGGACTCCAGCTTGGCACGAGTCAGCTTGACGTTCATGTGCTTGGGGCCGCTGGCATCAGCGGTAATGTACGGCAAGTTCACGTCGGTCTGCTGGCTACTGGAAAGCTCGATTTTAGCTTTCTCGCCAGCTTCTTTCAGACGCTGCATGGCCAATGAGTCGCCGCGCAGATCAATACCGCTGTCTTTCTTGAACTGGTCGGCCAGGAATTCGATGATTTTCATATCGAAGTCTTCACCGCCCAGGAAGGTGTCGCCATTGGTAGCCAACACTTCAAACTGGTGCTCGCCGTCTACATCGGCAATTTCGATGATCGACAAGTCAAAAGTACCACCACCCAGGTCATAAACCGCGATGGTGCGGTCGCCGCCCTTCTTGTCCATGCCATAAGCCAGAGCTGCAGCCGTAGGCTCGTTAATGATGCGGCGCACTTCCAGACCGGCAATCTTGCCTGCGTCTTTCGTAGCCTGGCGCTGGCTGTCGTTAAAATACGCCGGAACGGTGATAACCGCTTCGGTCACTTTCTCACCCAAGTAATCTTCGGCGGTTTTCTTCATTTTCTTCAAAATTTCCGCAGAAATCTGCGGCGGCGCCATTTTCTGGCCTTTTACATCTACCCAAGCATCGCCGTTGTCGGCCTTGGCGATTTTGTACGGCACCATTTTGATATCTTTTTGCACAACATCGTCTTCGAACCGACGGCCGATCAAACGCTTGATCGCATAAAGGGTGTTGTACGGGTTGGTAACAGCCTGACGCTTGGCAGACTGACCCACCAGAATTTCATTGTCGTCGGTGTAGGCAATGATCGACGGCGTAGTGCGATCGCCTTCGGAGTTTTCAATAACCTTAACCTTGCCACCGTCCATAACGGCGACGCAGGAATTGGTTGTACCTAAGTCAATACCGATAATCTTGCTCATTGAGTCACTCCAAATCTTTCTGAATACTGGGGCCGGAGGATCGCTCCGGACTGTTCTGGTTAAAAACTATATTGGCGCTGTAAGCTATTTTTCAAGCCTGCTCATCAATTTTTGGTGCATCTTGGGGCTTGGCCACCATCACCATGGCCGGGCGCACAACCCTGCCATTCAACAAATAGCCTTTCTGCATAACGGCAACCACGCTGTTAGGCTCGGCATTTGGCGCCGGCACCATAGACATCGCCTCGTGATATTGCGGATCAAACGGTTCGCCTACAGGATTCAGGCGCTCAACGTTGAACTTCTTGAGGCCAGACAGGAACATCTCGAGGGTAAGCTCCACGCCTTGACGAATAGACGCCACCAAGTCACCAGAAGATTCGTGGCCCTCGGTACTTTCAACCGCTTTTTCCAGACTGTCTACCACCGGCAGCAGTTCCTTAACGAACTTTTCTACCGCAAATTTGTGGGCTTTTTCGACGTCGTTTTCGGCGCGACGGCGTACGTTCTGCATTTCTGCCTGCGAACGCAGCACCTGCTCCTGAAACTCCTGGACCTTTGCCTGCAGTGCTTCAAGGTCGGCGGATGGAGAACTTTCTGGCGCCGCCTCGGCTGCATCTGCGTTTTCTTCTGCGGCATTGTCTACAGCTTGTTGCAGCTCGTCTGCAAATTGCTCGTTGCGTTTTTCGTCAGTGCTCATGACTACTCCTGGTAAATAAAACACGACCGGTATGACCACGGCCCACTATCTAAATTCGAATAACCGCCATAACGGCCGGAAAGAGGTATTTGCAAGTCGATATGGGGCCCCGCGACGCAGTTTCAACCGATGCGCGACGCATTTTGCAACAAAGTTGACGCCACGGAGTTTGCAACAATCAAAAAGACTGTATATATTCACAGTTACTGTATGAAAAAACAGTATTTAGACACATGGCATAATAGATAGAGCGGAGGTTTCGGCATGCTCACACAGCTAACGGTTTCCAATTACGCCATCGCGGAACGGGTGGAACTGCACTTCCATAAAGGCATGACCGCCCTTACCGGGGAAACCGGTGCCGGCAAATCAATTGTGCTGGATGCGCTTGGCCTTACCATGGGCGGACGCGCAGACGCTGGCGCCGTGCGTTATGGCGCGAAGCGGGCTGACATTACCGCCACCTTCGATATTTCAGCTATTGCGGCTGCGCGCAGCTGGCTGGAACAGCAAGAGCTGGACGATCATAACGACTGTATCTTACGCCGCGCCATCAGCCGCGACGGCCGCTCCCGCGCCTACATCAACGGCCAACCCTGCCCGCTAAGCCACCTGAAAGAACTGGGCGGCCTGCTGATGGATATTCACAGCCAGCACCAACATCAATCTTTATTGCGCAAAGATACCCACCGCACCTTGCTGGATGAATACGCCGGAGCCGATGAACTGGCCGGGCAAACCCGTCAAGCCTGGAGCGGGTGGAATAAAACCCGCCAGAAAATGGTCCAGCGCCAGAACAATGCCGATGAAACCGAAGCCCGGCTGCAACTGTTGCGCTATCAGGTAGAAGAGCTGGACCGCCTGGGCCTGCAAGAAGGCGAACAGCAGCAGCAGGAGCAGCAGCAACAAGAGTTGAGCCAGGCTGACACTATTCTGCACCACAGCAATCAGGCGGCTTTACTGTGCTCCGAAGACGACACCAGCGCTGCCTCACTGGTGCGCCAGGCGCTGCAGCAACTTGAGCAGTTGCCAACGGAAATTCCAGCACTGGCCGACACCCTGCAGATGCTGAGCGAAGCGCAGATACAAATCAGCGAAGCCGGCGACAATCTGCGCCGCTTTGTTGACGATTACGAAGCGGACCCGCAACGCCTGGCAGAAATAGAAGATCGCTTGAGTGCGATTTATCAGATGGCGCGCAAGCATCGCATCATGCCCGAACAACTGTTCGAACTGCACCAGCGGCTGAACGGCGAGCTGGCCGATCTGGACGGCGGCGCCGGCAGCCTGGAGCAGCTTCAGGCCGAATTGGACGAGCAGCGACTGGAATACAACGCACTGGCCGACAAACTGACACAGTTGCGCCAGCACGCGGCGGTGAATCTGGACGTTCGCGTAGCGGCAGAACTGGCTCAACTGAGCATGCCCAATATGCAGTTTGTTACGCAGCTGGCAGACAACCGTGACGAGCCGGCGGCTCATGGCCACGAAGACATCGAGTTTCTGGTTAGCGCCAATCCCGGCCAACCGGCGCGACCACTGGCGAAAGTCGCCTCCGGCGGCGAGCTGTCGCGAATCAGTCTGGCCATTCAAGTGGTGGTAGCACAAACCTCTACCACACCGACATTGGTGTTCGACGAAGTAGACGTAGGCATTGGCGGCGGCACGGCGGAAGTCGTGGGCAAACTACTGCGGGCACTTGGGGAAAACGGTCAGGTGTTGTGTGTTACCCACCTGCCGCAGGTAGCAGCCCAGTGCCATCAACATCTGTTCGTTAGTAAGTTCATAGAGCTGGAAGCCACCTTCTCGAAAATCGAAACCCTGGACGACCAAGGCCGGATCAGCGAAGTCGCCCGCATGCTGGGCGGCGTGGATATGACAGAACAGACCATTGCCCACGCCAAAGAAATGTACAGCAAGGGACAGGCAACCCATCACTAGCAGCATTCCTCCTCTTTACTCTCTACTCCACTCTCCACTCTCCACTCTCCACTCCGAGAGTTTTCGGGGCGGGCCAGAAGCCCGTCCCTTTTTTTGCGCCTGGGTAAATGCTTGAGCGTGAGCTGGCTTATGACTTAATGGGCTTTACGTACAGCGTCAGGCTGTGATCGACAATCTCATAACCGTGCTCGGCCGCAATGATTCGCTGTCGATCTTCAATCACCTGATCAAAAAACTCGATGACCTTTCCGGTTTCAGTACATACGATATGGTCATGATGGTCTTCGCTGGCCATTTCGAATACCGCGTGGCCGCCTTCAAAATTGTGCCGCAGCACAAGGCCTGCCGATTCGAACTGGGTCAACACACGGTAAACGGTCGCCAGCCCTACGTCGTCACCCTGCTCCAGAAGCTTCTTGTAAACATCTTCTGCGCTCATGTGATGCTGCGTGGCGCTTTCAAGAATACCGAAGATTTTTACCCGCGGAAGAGTAACCTTCAGACCGACTTTTCTTAATTCGGCGTTTTCAGATGGCATATTACTATTCACTCGTTGGTGTGCCTTGCGGCTTCCGGTATGATGGGGCCGCCATTTTAGGATCAACCCGTGCTACATCTGCCATTGGCAGGCATTTTCAAGATAGAGGATTTCCCCCGGCGATGCAAAAGCTCATAGCTCTTATTCTCACTCTTTTTCTGGCTGGCTGTGCCTTTCCCGGCGTTTACAAGATCAACGTCCAACAAGGCAATATTGTCACCAACAAAGAGCTGAACGCGCTGACGGAAGGCATGCCCCGCAGCCAGGTTCACGCGGTGATGGGCACACCGCTGATGATCAATCCTGTAGACACATCCAGGGAGTATTACGTTTACACGTTCCAGCGTGCAGGCGGAGACGTCGAAGAACAGCGCATTATCGTGTATTACGATGATGACCAATTCTCCCACTACGAAGCACAATTGCTGGAAGAGACGCCCGCCTACTAGCGTTAAGCCGGCGCTATATGCGCCTACTGCTTTTTAGCTCTGTTCAATCGCGCCTGTTTGGGATCAATCATGAGCGGGCGGTACAGCTCTATACGGTCGCCCGCCTGCACCTTATGCTGGCCAGGCTGTTTTATTGCCTTACCAAAAATGCCCATGTCAGTGTTGTCGGGATCCAGCCCCGGGAATCGTTCACAAATAGACGACGCTTTGACTGCGTCTAATATGTTGGTGCCCTCAGGAACATCCACCGTTACAATTTCCTGCCGTTCAGGCAACGCGTAAGCCACTTCTACCCGAATGCTCATGAGTTTTTTCCATAAACGACATCTGCCCGCCGGCAAAACGCATCTACCATTGTATTTGCCGCTTGATTAAAAATAGGCCCAAAGGTTATCCGCGCCAAAGACCCGGAAAATTCAAACTCCAGAGTCAGAATCACTTTGCAGGCGTTGTCTTGCAGCGGCTTGAAGTGCCAGCGCCCGCTAAGATTGCTAAAAGGCCCGTCCACCAACTGCATCTCGATGGCTTCAGGCATCAAAAGCTGGTTGCGCGTAGTGAGAATATGGCTCAAACCGCCTTTGGCAATTTCCATCGAAGCAGTAACATGCTGCTCATCTTGCTGCTGCACACTGGCACTGCGACACCACGGTAGAAATTCCGGATAACGGGCTACGTCGTTAACCAGGTGAAACATGCGCTCGGCGGAATGCCACACCAACGCGGTTTTATCAATCTGATGAGCCATCGGGTAAAACGGTCCTATCTAAAAAAAGGGTAAACCTGGTACTAACTCGATGATAAGCGTACTTCTGGAAGCCTTTGCGGGGCCGGAGCCACTTCGGCCTGGGCGTTGCCAGCGCACCAGAAAGTACGACTTTCGCCATCGCACCACTGGCTTAGCGAAAACACCGTGTATTGCAGACCAATGTACACAACCACCAGCGGCAACACCCAACGCATCACCCGGTGCCAGCCATCAAACAACCAACCGGGCGTGTTGCCCAGAATTTTTTGCAATAAGCGGCGAGTAAGGCACCAGCCAGCAAACAGCGACACCATCACCCCAACAACCGGTATAAAAACACCACCAGAGATCAACTCCAGCCAGCGAAACAGCGTTGCACCTGCGGGCCGATAACTGCTCCATATATTCAGGGAATACAGCGACAGCAAGCCCAACAGCCAACAGGAAACCAGAACCAGCAAGGTCGCTTTGCCCCGCGACAGATCCGTACGCTCCCGCAGCCAGCCGATCACCGGCTCCATCAGCGCCAGTGCACTTGCCCAAATCACCATCACCAGCATCAGAAATAGCAGGGCAATAACCACCTGGCTGGCGGGCAACTGACCCAGCGCCGCAGGAAGGGCTACAAATAATAAGCCGAAGCCCCTGTTGGCTTGATTGCCATCGACATCCACTACCACCGCAAACAGCGCCAGGCCAGCCAACACGGCAACCAGCGTATCCAGCAAAACCACGGCCAGCACAGAGCGTTTCAAATGGGTGCGTGGCGAGCTATAAGCACCGAAAATGGCCCACACACCCACACCCAAACCCAGGGTAAAAAAGGCATGGAACAGCGCGGCTCTAAGGCTGTCCATAGTGACATCTTGAGGATGTAGCGCCAGCATACGCGCCGTAGCGGCACCCGCTTCACCGTAATAAATCGCAAATCCGACGAACCCCGCCAGCAAAATCAGAGTGGCCGGCACCAGCAGGCGAAACGCCCGCTCCAGGCCGCGAACCACCCCGCGCACAGATACACCGGCCACCAACAACAGAAAGAAAACGTGCCAGGCCATGAACACCGGGTATTGTTGCGGGTCAGACACCAGGCGTGACAACACGTCTGCCGCATGGGCGGCGGTATTACCGGTAAAGTCCCCACTGGCGCCAAAAAATACCCACGCCAACGCAATAGCGCCAAATACAGCAGTGTAAGACAACACTACAAAGGCCGCCAGCACACTCAAGTAAGCCAGCCATACCCAATTGCGGGAGCGCTTGGCAGTGAGCACGAAGTTGTCCATCGCCCGCACCATTCCATGACGGCTATAGCGGCCAAACGACGTTTCGGTAATCGCCAGTGGCAGAGTGATTAACAACAAGCAGGCCAAATACAGCAGAATAAAAAGCCCGCCGCCGTGGCGACTGGCCAGATAGGGAAATTGCCAAAAGTTGGCCAATCCCACAGTAGCGCCCGTCGCCGCCCAAAAAAACGTGGACTTACGGGTAAATGATCCCATCTGTGCCTGAAGATGCGGCGGCATGAACAATCCAGTCAATAATGATTGCCTATTGTAGCCGATACCGGTTGTTGCACACGACCTGTTGCCAGCAGGCGGGTGAATTCGTGACCGGTCTGGCACTCCTGAGCTACAATAGACGCTTTGCCGGACCAGCAATCGCCGGCCGGTACATTCGTGCGACGTCGGATAACGGATTCATGAGCAAGAAAAAACCCGGTACTCCAAGCAGTACCATCGCGCTAAACAAAAAAGCCAAACACGAATACCACATCGAGGACCGCTTTGAGGCCGGTCTTTCCCTGCTGGGCTGGGAAGTAAAGTCCATGCGCGCAGGCAAGACACAGCTGACCGACTCTTACGTGCTGCTGAAAGACGGCGAAGCCTGGCTATTGGGGACCCATATTACGCCGCTGACCACTGCGTCTACCCACGTAATTGCAGACCCTACTCGAACTCGAAAACTGCTATTGCACGCCAAGGAAATCGCCAAAATTGTGGACTCAGTCGGCCAAGAAGGCCATACCTGCATACCACTGGCGCTTTACTGGAAAAAGAACAAAGTGAAGTGCGAGATCGCGCTGGTGAAAGGCAAAAAACTGTTCGACAAGCGCGCCACCGAGAAAGAACGGGATTGGAACCGCCAGAAGCAACGGGTGCTGCGCGAGGCTAATATCTGAAACAACGTCCTAAATAACGGCGGCGCATAGGATAAGGAAGGCCCATGAGCAAGATTACGCAAACTCCCATGTCAGGTGTAGACCTTTCCTGGCTGCGCATGGATACACCGGAAAATCCGATGATGATTTCATCGGTGCTGATTTTTGACGCGCCCATCGCCATCGCCGACCTGAAGCGGGTGCTGAACGAGCGTTTTCTGAAATTTCGTCGCTTTCGCCAGCGCGTTGTGGAAAAAAGCGGCAAAGTATACTGGCAGGACGACGCGCTGTTTAATCTGGATAACCACGTGCACCGCCGCGCCCTGCCCGGCAGCGCCGACAAAGCCGAACTTCAGGCGTTGGTGAGTGACCTGAACAGCAGCACCCTGGATTGTCGCCGGCCGCTGTGGCAAATCGATTACGTCGACAATTATCAAGGTGGCTGTGCACTGATTGTGCGCATTCACCACTGTATTGCCGATGGTATATCGCTAGTGCGGGTATTGCTTTCACTCACCGACCCAACACCGCAGCCTAATTTACCAAAACCGCGGCCAGCCAGGCCTAAAAAAACCGTGTTAAAGCCCTTAAACCACTGGATGCACAAGGCCGTCAGCAGTGCCCAGGTAGCCAGCCAGCAAGCGAGCATTCTGTTCCAGTCACTGCGATCGGAACCCGGCTATGCTCTACGCCTGATTGGCACCGCCGGTGATATCGCCCTGGACTTGCTGAAGCTGGGCTTAATGCCTTTTGATCCAAAAACCGGCCTACGCCAACCCCTGTGCGGTCGCAAGCAAGTGGCCTGGGCCGAGGCTCTGAACCTGAACGACGTCAAGCGCTGCGCTAAAGCCATGGGCGGCACCATTAACGATACGCTGCTGTGCGCTGCTACCGGCGCCATTCGCCGCCATCTCCTGGAAAGCAAAGAGGCGATTCCCGACTGTGGAATCCGGGTAGCCGTGCCGTGTAACTTGCGACCACTGGACCAGCCCATTTCCGTGCTGGGCAATCAGTTTGGATTGATGCTGGTTAGCCTACCCATCGAAATTGATGACCCAAAGGCACGCTTTCAGCAAATCCAAAACACCATGGACGAGCTCAAACGGTCGTACCAGGCGCAGGTAACCTACAGCCTGCTGGATCTGTTTGGCCGTGGCCCTGATATTCTGGAACGCCGGGCATTGGCAATGCTCAGTAACAAAGCCTCGGCCGTGCTGACCAACGTGCCAGGCCCGCGGGAAGCGGTTTACCTGGCCGGCAGTAAACTGCGCCAACCCATGTTCTGGGTACCCCAAAGTGGCAGCATTGGCATCGGCATGAGCATACTCAGCTACGCCGGCAGTGTGCAGTTCGGCATTACCGTAGACCAAGGCATACAGGCCTGCCCCAACGCCATCATGGACTACTTTCACGACAGCTTTTACGAGCTGGCCGAAGCGGCCGGTATCGAACTTGAAACCCCCGCAAAACCACGCGCGACCAATGTCAAAACCAAGCCCCCTCGGCGCAAGCGCAAGCAACCGGCTTAAATTCTCTGGCACACAGCCCTTGAAGTTAGTAGGAGCACCCACATATACTGTCGGTAAGGGGACGACATGGCTTCGACGCTGGTGGCGAACCCTTGGGTGCATGTCGAGATGGCAGCCAATCTCGTTAATCCAAAGCTGCACTTTAATAGTCGCAAACGACGAAAACTACTCACTAGCAGCGTAAGCTGCTAGTCGTCCTGACTGAGTCGCCCGTAGCTCAGAGCTACATTTCAGGACGTCATCGCTTACGGGATGCTTCGTTATCCAGAGTTCACTGGCTAACGACTAAGATCTAAAGAACTCGCCTCTTGCGCCCTGGCCTTCGGGTAGCTTGAGGTTAAATCAGTAGAAGGACACAAGCATGTAGATCCTAAGGCACAGTGCTGGCGGACGCGGGTTCAATTCCCGCCGTCTCCACCAACCAAACCGAATTAAGCCCCTAATTTTAGGGGCTTTTTTCGTTTCTGGAGTTAAATTTTTTATGGATGTGTCAACGGATTGTCAACGTCAGAAAACGGATTAAGCCTGACAGCGTCAACAAGATGATCAGGGGAAAGGTGAGCATAGCGCATGGTCATGTTAATAGTAGAGTGGCCAAGGATCTTCTGCAGGGTCAGAAGGTGGCCACCATTCATTGCAAAGTGGCTTGCAAAGGTATGACGCAGAACATGAGAGCACTGACCCTTAGGCAACTGGATACCAGACTGATCAAGGCATCGTCGAAAGGCACTCAGAGAGCCAGAAAAATGAACGCAACTCGTCAAGTGATCCGTCAAATCCTGAAAAAGACCAGGCGAAAGAGGCACTGTGCGAGCCTTGCCAGATTTTGTGTTGACGAAGGTAACGCTAGAATTGCGTAGGTGACGAACTGTTAAGCGCTCAGCCTCACCCCACCTGGCCCCAGTTGAAAGACAAAGGCGTGTCAGTAAAAGAACGTGAGGATTGACGGTAAAATTAGCGATCGTGTGAAGCAAATGCTGAATCTGATCAGACGTGAGCCAAGACAACTCTATTTCATCGACACGAACGGATGAAACAGACTCGATAGGGTTACTGTAGGAAATTTCGCGAAGCCGGTACAGTTCGTTGTAGACGGCATTAAGGTATCCAAGGTGATTATTGAGAGTTTTTGGAGCTATGCCGGCTGAAACCTTTAACGCTCGATACTGAAGAAAATGCCCAGGCTTGAGGGAACATGCCGCCGGATCGTTAAGAATAAAAGCAATAGCCAGCAACGAACGTTTGCGCCTGTAGCCATCCTTCAGGTGGACGCCCTTGGCATCGTACCAAAGATTAACCAACTGACTGATCGTGCGCTTGTCCCGAGCAGAAGGGTTCCAGTCGTTACCCTGGGCATTGTGAGCTAACACCAACGATTCAAAACGGCGCGCCTCCAGCTTAGTGTCAAAGCTTTTCCGTATGCGACGAGATCCACGGCCACCGGGTTGAATATCGACTTGCCAACGACCCGTTGAAAGCTTCTTGATCATGAAGCCACCTTAGTAAGCAATCGACGGCGTATGAGTCCATCCTCTATGAGTTTGAAAAGCTCGTTCTTGCCAATGCCTCGATTGCGGTAATAACTGGTCAGATCTTCCCAGAGTCCAGATGTTTTCAGACAGTCCCAAGCTTGACGAGGGTTAAAGTGGTTGCGGGCGTAAATGCTCATCAAATTTCCGAATGCGAGAGAAACATTTTTCTCATTGCCGCAACCAGGCTGCTTTTTTGCACGTTTGTAGGCCAGGCTTGGAGCATCCCAACCAAACGAAACGTCATCACGTAGCTTAGTCCATACAGGATGATTCCAGTCGCGTTTTACCTCAAACCTGTTGCGCTGTAAGGCATAACGCCAAAGGCCCGTGAGGTGAGGAACAGCACCGGCAAAATCGACAATCGGCTTAATGTCAGACCCTTGCCAAATCTCGTTTACAATTCGATGATGAAGCCGAATTTCAAGACGCCAAACAGGTTTCTCACGGTCATAGCAAGTGTCAGGGAATGACTCTTCACTGACGGCACAGTCCCAAATACCCTCCATAAATGCACGTTTATCAGACACGTCAATTTCTTTAGATTTGTTATAAAGGCAAGTCTGCAAACTATTGGCTTTACCGAACGTGTAGGTCTCACCACGACCGTTCACGGTTGACCCTGTTTCCCATTCTATAGAGCTTACACCGTTGTGAACGCTGACCGTTTTTGCGCGTGTTACAAAGGATTGCGCAAAATGGGTTGGAGGCTCCCAACCTTGGAAATCGACGGCCAGGTGGATAGCAACACCGGACGGTTCCATACCGGTAAGAAACTGACGACCCCAGAACATCAATTCATGATGGATCTGGTCACTGGTACGCTCGTAAAGCCAACGGGGAGACGTTTCAATTTTAACGTGTGTACCTTGGCTGTCAGCTTCTGCATAAAAATTCTGAATCAAGATAGTCAGGCCAAATTCACGATTTTGTAAAATGTAACGGAAGCCACCGCGACGGCCAGACATAACCCGAAAAAGCGTGTTATTAACTGTGAAAGTGGCGTCATGGCCGGAATCATAAGAATGGGCAATTTCGGCGAGCAATTCAGGCTTCAGACGACCCTGAAAAAGCTGACGAACCGTGTCCACACCGCTCCAAAGAACGTTAACACTGGAAAGATTAACCTGTTGACCACCTGGACCAATAAAAAGATCACCCTTACCGACTTCACCGGTTAAAACATCAAGACGTTCAAAATCATGGGTAGGCATAACTGTGGTTCTCTGTGGCTGTATGACGATTAACGATGTTATCTATAAGACGTGTTACAGGGACGTCTGGGAGCGTTGCGCCGCATAACCCAGTGCGCCCGCTGCGCAGTCACCCTGGGTCACGCGCCGAAACGACCGCGAATTCTTAATAATTGTTCTGCAAACGTTCAGTAGCGCGAACCTGATCAAGTCGCCACTGGTAACGCTCCTGGGGTGTCATCCTTGGAAGATCAACGGGAGGATGCTCTGGCGGGCAATAGCTGGTGTGAAGCCTGACAGTGTCCGTCCTGTCATCGTTCATGATGAGAATCTGACAGCGATTGACGAGCCGGACGATATGGCCAGCAGCTCGGAGATTTTCTATGTTGTATCGTTCCTCTTTTGACGCAATCTCAGCAAAAATTATTTCTCCGTTTTTATCTTCAGCAATACCGGAAATAACAAAGCCGGCGAACTTCTCAGACAGGGTTAGCGGCTTATCGCGATTAGAGGGAACGACACCCGGTGGAGTTGTACCAGGTACATCAGAAAAATCCTCAGAGAGAGGATCTACGGCAGTAGACTGAAAAACCTCGGGTTCAGGCTGCATAACAGACGCCAGAGCTACGCCAGCAAGAAGACCGCCAATAAGAGCAGCGACTTTGGAGAATCGTTTTAAGTAGATCTTTGTCAATCGCATAAAGAACCGCCATGTTTTTTTGCAAGCGTATCTGCCGTGTGTGTAGTAAGGAGGCAACATTTGATAGATGCCGTGAGCATAGTCATCCGTGAACATCTGTTTTGTGTCATATGCAGGATAGAGATCTATGCCGCGATACCACCAGGTATCGACTTTCAAGCTATTGGGCAAATCGCCGTATTTGACAATACCCATATGAACCTGAGGTTTCGGAATTTCTCTGTTGGTTACGAACTTACAAAGCTTATCCGCAAGCGGATATTTCAAACGGTCCAAACGACGACAATAAACAACAAACTCGCCAACGCTTTTACGTGCTTGTTTATCGATCATGCTGACATCCTGGATGATAAAAATAATATCCCATCCGAGCTTACGAGCATGAAGAAGCCAGTCTATTAAAGGCCGGCGGTCCCTATCTTGCCAATCGCGTGAATTGAACCAGGTGCCGCACTCATCGAGAACTATAACGCCGTTTTTTGATTCGTCGTAAGTGAGATTACCTGAGCCGATAGCGATCATATCGCGAACAGTGGGCTTATCAGGCAAACGATAGACAACAGTTTTTTTAGCGTTTGGGCCAATCAACTTGTTAAGGCGCAATTCCAGATTCGTTGCAACTGGACGGCCTTCTATAAGAGCGTCGCGGATCTTGCCGACAGACGCCAACGTTTTACCGCTGCCAAGCTTTCCGGTAACGAAGTAAACGGCCATTAGAACAACTTCCATTGAATAATTTTTATATTCCAGTCATAAGCCCAGCGCAGAACCTTGGCTGCAACAATAGCGCCAAAACAGGCCTGAAAATTAGAAGGCAAAAACAAGAAAGCATATTCATAATCTGGAAAAGAAAACTGGATAGTAGCGACTAAAGCAGATATAGCACCAACGAAGGCACCGGTTACCGTTACAACAGCCGCAATACCCGCTATAGCAATGGCAATTCGTTTGGTCATGAACTGTGCTAGAAAACTTATAAGGCCTAAAATGACGGAGCCAAAAATGCCGGCTAAAAATGGGATGCCTAACAGTTGAATAGCCATTATCTTTTCCCCGCTGGAACCGGATCAGTCACGATGTTCAACATGAACATCATGGTATAAGCGTAAAGAAGAAACCCAAGAATATCGCGAATGCGTTTTGAAGATTCGCACGTAATTTGAAAACTGGCGAGACCGACGGAAAACGAAAATGTAGAGCAAGAACCAGAAGGGAGAAAACCCAAAACACCTTCACCTAAACCATCAACACCACTGGCCGCTCCGGTACCCTCCATAGGATTACCATCAATACCGTCAATTAAAGCGTCAACGCCTGTGCCAAAAATAGCAGCATCGCCAAATTCCACTACATCGTTAAAGTAATCGCCAACGGTTTTATCATTTGTTTCTGTTAATTGCCCAGGAAGATTTTTAATGTCAGAAGATAAACCGCCAATGCCTTTGTTTATTTCGGAAAGCTCTTTATTACCAAGCTTTTGTTGCTTTTCGGATGCGCCACCATCAGTCGTTGTACCGGAATCCGGCTGATTAGAAGGATCGCCACCCTGATCAGGAGGGCGAGAATCGGTCAAATCATTAGTATCATCGCCATCCAGATTACCGCCGTTATCAGGATGATCGGGAGATGTTTCTGGTACAACATGACCAGTGGGATCAACACAAACATTCTCACCATTAAAAGAGCCGCACCCTTTTTCCTGTGGTTCAATGCAGGAAAAAGTACCGTTTTTATTTCCACATACCGCTTCAGGAGATGGACAAAAACGCTCGCCGTTTACACTATAACAATTAGCTTCTTCACCGGCAGGAGTATCGTCACCAACACAAATCAAATCACCCGTATTGTAATTACGTGTGCAACCTTCCGGTAAATCAGGATCGTCAGGATCTTCACCGCCGATATAAGTGCACTCGTTTTCTTCGGTGTGAATAGACGTAAAACAGACAGAGCGAGGCGCGAGACATTCACCAGACACAACATCAACATAATTAGGAGATTCGCAGGGAGGAGGCTCACATTCGTTAGTTGCGGGGTTAACAACATTCGGATATTCGCAATAAGAAACAAGCTCGTATTCTGCGGACACAGCTGAATGGGCGTTGCAACTATCAATATCACTCGTAACGATCGCACGACACGCATAATCAGGATCGCGGGAATACCAACCTAGATCACCACTTTCACAATCTGCATTAACATTATCAATGGCTTCCTGTTTTGAAATCCACCTACTGCAATATGCATTTTGAGGAGCAAACCTCTCTTGAATATTGTAATCAATAGTCCAGGCAAACGATTCGGAAGCCGTGAGCAAAATCAAAAGCGAGAGAAAACAAGTAACGAAACGTTTCATATATAAAACCAAAAAAGCCGCCCGAAGGCGGCCGGACGTGTACCGAAAAAACCGGTTTTAGCTGGCTTTGTTGGCGAACTTCTTGAACAGTTTGACCGCGATGAAGCCGACTACCACAGAGCTGATAATGGGCCACATAACGGTCTCCAAATCGGTAAACGTGGTACCGATCTCCGTCACAGCAGCTGAAGCAGCTGCCGGAAGCTCAGCGGCTGCAGACGTTGACAGAGCGGTAAGACCACTGACAACACATACCAAAACGCCATTCTTTTTAACCATTTTAAAAGCTTGTTTCATGATGAAACCTCATCTGCAAATTTTTTGAAGGTTAGTATTTTTAGGCTTATGGCGTATCCACTCGCCCAGGCAACGACAAAATAGCCGAAGTATTGCAACAGGTCCGATTCGTTCATCGTTGGTGACCTGCTATCCAGCCGAGTGCAAACGTTAGAATGCACCCGAGCGCGAATTGCATGTTGTTGAGGTTGTTTAAAGCCTCAACGGTTAATTGGGCGTCAGTCATTATTGATCCAAAGATAAAAACCAGCAGACATCAAAACGAAAGCTAAAGTCATAATGATAAAATTTGGATGAATGTAAATCATTAGGCTGACTTCTTAGCCAGATCTGGCTGTTGCTGGTTCCGTTGACCAGGCACAATGCCAATAATGTGCGGCTGGCTTTTGCCATTAGCTGCCTTTTTAAGCATGGCAATGAGTTTGAGAGACTGGCCACTTTTGAAACCTTCAGAACTCAGCTGATCAAATACAGATGGGTCAGAAGCTATTTTTGTAATCTCAAGTCCCAGGGTATTTGCCGCGTTATCCCCTACTGGATGCTGTCCAGTAAATATGGAGCAGTATGTTTTGCCCTCAACAGTCACTTTGTTGCAGCTAAATACTGTGGCCGTCATTTCAAATTGCATGGTATTACTCCGCGTTTTTTGCCGTTTTATAGGCGTTGGTTTTTACGAGCTTTGGGTTTGACTTGTTAATATCGAAAAGGCCGAAATAAAGACGCTTTATTAAGACTGCTTCTTGTTCACGTAAGGCAATGCTGAAGGTAGGTTCCTGTCCAAAAGCAATTTCTCGTTTCCAGAAGGCAACGCTCTGGGAAATTGCCGTTAATTGACGCTCCAGTAATCGCTGAAGCATGAGGCTTTCAGTATCCGTGATATTAAGCGCAACCCGTCCCGGGCAGGCTCTAGTCGCTATGCTCCCTGCAACTACGGTTGCAGCCCTTACGGGTGACGATCCCTGTTGCCTGCCGCGCTCCGCTTGCCTCCACTGCTCACAGCTCGGAATCAAAGGGGGGTTCGCCCCCCTCGACACCGTCTCCGCTCTTTTACCGGCAACATGAGGCACGGCCTGATCAGTGCAAGGCCAGGCGCTACGCGTGCTGCGCAGCCTTGCACTGATCATTCCGCACCCCCTGTGAGGCCGGCGAGCGGTGACGATGACGAGGGGGGCGAAAGGGAATTTTCAGTTTCACCTGAATCAGAAAGACGAAGATCAGGGCAACCGGCAGAAAGCCAATCCGTCAGAACAGCACCGCCAAGCGTCCAAAGATCCGTTCCACGGGTAATGGCCTCGTGCTGGAGTTTGAGGTAAACAGAAGATGGAGCCGCCACATAAAAACGGCGATCCTTGTCCTGGACATTAAGTTGACGTGGAGGTATACGGGACATTACGCGGCCTCCAACTGGTCAAGATTGACGGAACCGATAACGGGCTGACCAACTTCAATAACGCCGGAAATGTAGGCTGACAATGAGTCAAGGCGGAAAAGAGCGGACTCATTGGAAAGAGCATCAAGACCAAATTCGTCGTAAAAATCCAAAGAAATAATGAAGTCACAAATGGGCGCAGAATTTACTTGGTCCCAGTGATAAACAGTGCAACGAAATAAATCACCGTCAACGGAATAAAAAGACTTGGTCTGAAGGAGGCCATAAAGGCCAGCGCGGTAAGCAAGGGTATGAAGATGAACTAATTTTTGCTTAATATCGTCACGAGTAATTTTCATCAGAATTCATCCTTTTCGAGAGCTTCACGTGAAAGAGCGGCGACATTAACTAAGCGTGGCTTACCAATTTTTATTGACGGAAGGTGGCCCTTTTCGATCATTCCCCGAACCTGACCCTCTGTCAGTCCGGAGAGCTGAGAAAAACGCTCCTGAGTCATAACCGGTATAGATCCCATGAAAACCTGCTTTTGTTCGTCCACTTTTCTGCACTCTGTTACACTGTTACGAATAAACACTCAGTTGTAGATATGCACTTACTGAGTAACTTATACTCACTATACGCCAATGAGTAAAATGTACTAATTTAAAAAAACTATGATAATAGACAGAGTAATAGAGCTTTTCGAAACCCTGAAAATCACCTCAAAAGGCATGGAAGACCTGACCGGAATAGACCGGTACAAATGGGGAAACATCAGAGGAAAAAAGCAGAAAATAAACGAAGACTACCTGGAAGCAATAAATCAGGTATTCCCTCAATATGCCTACTGGATAATGACGGGGAAAACGATTCCAGAAGCGGGACAAATTAGCCCGGAAATTGAAATGGCGAGAAAAGAGAACAACCTGAAAATCGGATAGGTCTCCAGATAGCTAATCGAATTGCGAAAAGCTGGAGAACCAAAAGGGAGTGATTAAAAAGAGGGATGCCGTCAACGTGAGTGGTGACGGCTTCAGGTTGGATCAAGGCTTCATGCTATTTCGGTAACGCATGCAAGCATTATCGCGGTAAGCCTTAAACTGTTCTGTTGGGTTTGAACTGGCCTGACTTGTCCAGTAATGGCACATCTCCCTATTAGTCTGGATGGCAGTAGCAGAATAAGAAGATCTAGGCTCCGGTTTAGGCGGTTTAATAGATACCTGAGGAACAATAATAGGTGTGTTGTTAGAAATGACCTGAGAAGGAAAACTGCCCTGCAGTTCGTTAAGAGACTGAGATAACAAATCATTAACGACGTCGAGAAGAAAAAACCAGTAAACAAGGCCAACAACAGAAGCGAATAGCCATGCAGCGATATTGGCGAGAAATACCGCTAAAAACATTCTCCAGAAAGACATAAACGTTCCTCCATGAATAAATGGAAGAGATTACCGAAAGTGTCAACGAAGTGTCTACCAAACTAAGCAACAAAGTGTTTTTGTGTGGTGATGAAAAAACGTAAGTCTATGCTTTTGTGGTAATTGTGGTTTTATGTGGGCTTTAAGTAGATAAAGGAAACGGGTTCAATTCCCGCCGTCTCCACCAACCACGAGTTTCAAGGGGTCCAGCGAGATCCACTGAAACGCCCTAAAGCCCCGGAAACGGGGCTTTTTTATGCCTGTAAGATTCATTGGAGTCCACTGGCATCCATGCAAACTTGTGGGTAACATTGTGGGTAACGGCCTATTCTTCCGGCCTCGTTACCCACAAACTGGATATCCATGGCCCACCAGCTCAATAAACTCTCTGCCAAAGAAGTAAAAAATGCCATAGGTTCCGGGAAGATACGGAAGCTGGCGGATGGTGGAGGCCTCACACTCGTCATTAAGGGTGAGTCGAAGTATTGGTGGCTTCGGTACCGCTTTGCGGGTAACGAGAAGACGCTGTCGCTAGGCAGTTACCCACAAATCTCTCTTGCGGCTGCGCGCCAAGCACGCGACAAAGCCAGGGAGTTACTCCAACAGAAAATCGACCCCAGCGCACTCAAACAGCGAGAATCCACACAGAGAGTATCCGACGGTGAGAATACCTTCCGCACACTCTGTGCGGATTGGTACCAGCAGAAGCACTGCGTTGAAGTGACAGAGGCGCATGCGGTGCGGAATTGGAGAAGGTTAGAGATCTATACCTTTCCTATGCTCGCGAGGCGCCCAATTCGCTCAATTCAGCCGACTGATATCCTGCAAGTGCTGGATGGGATTATCAAAAAGGGCAATATCGAAACTGCACACCGGGTCAAGACCCTCATCAGCCTGGTCTTTCGGTATGCGGTTGCAACATCAAGAGTCGACTCAGACGTAACCCGAGATCTCACCGGCTACCTACCCAAGACGCAAGTGAAACACCAGCCCGCCCTTGT
>Ga0314774_1000036_pt1 | contig 129209 bp, 140 predicted proteins | sample MetaGCBIA2018_FD_204515 | JGI IMG/M metagenome (GOLD analysis project Ga0314774, IMG submission 204515) | Cryopeg brine microbial communities from Beaufort Sea near Barrow, Alaska, United States - CBIA 2018 | ecosystem: Environmental > Aquatic > Marine > Coastal | place: USA: Alaska... | reverse complement strand
CTTTACGAGACTGCATCAATGCTACCAAGGCTGTCTGATACGAAATTTTTAATACTAATTAAAATGTGGTACTCAGCCAAGTATCTGCATATTTACTAAAAGTGGGCATTGTGACACTTTAAAAAAAATGAATGATTTCTGGGCTTATTCTACTCGCAACGTATGTTAATCAGTATCCAATAACGTCACCCGGTAATATCGGTTAAGATAAGTATCTCTTAGGACTGAAAAGGCAGGTCAGACGCTGAAACTGATAAGTCCTTAATGCTGATTAAGAGCGCCGGCATCTATAATAGATGTGTTTTAGCGTGCCGGTGCTGTGATACGCTACAAACATAGCGTCTGGCACCTCGTGTGGTGGTTCTGTAATAATATAGCCTATAGTGTTGAACCGATTACGTGCTTCCCTCATACGCCCCTCACAAATATTTTGATGCATTAACAATAGTGCAATGCAGAAATTTTGGCGGGGAAGTATGTTATGACGTTTGATTTATCGACATAGCATCCCATAAGCTAGCTTTGTTATTGATAAGTCATTTTTATCGCTCTGCCAGTGTCGCTTATCCACTTTATATCTGAGCCAGAATATCACTATAATTTTGACAAATTTATTCTTCGACAAGGCTCTTTCTGAGTGTAACCAAAAGGACTGGTGGCAAAGTTATTCAGCTATATTGATATAAACAAGTCATAAAAGCCCATAAGTTATGGTCAAAGTAATGCTGTCGCTGTAACTGCCCACGCTGGCATTCCATTGAGTCGATAGCGGTATGCGACCATAGACTGGATGGTCTCTAGAACCGAGGAGAGCCGAGCCGCTGGCTACTGTGGCGCTACCACTGGTGCCATCCCCCCAAATCTGACTGTAGGTGGCATCGGTGTAGAGATTATATTCCAAATTATTGCTGCCGCTAGCCATGCGCCGTGGGCTATAAGTTCCGCTACCGCCAGTGGAGAGCGCAATGGTGTAAGAGGACTGCGAGTCACAGGTAATGGTGATGGTGGTCGTGCTGTCGACGGTGCTACCAGCGGTCAACGTGTTGAAACTGCCGAAAACCAGATTAGGATTGTTTACGGAGCAGGCGGCGGATGCTTCTGGTAGCCAGAGTATGCTCAACAGTAAGAAGGTTGCTAGATGCATTAATTTGTTCATTATGGCTCTTCACAGGTAAGGGGCCCGATGAGTGGCTCGGCGGGGCCCTCGGTAGGCAGGTTGATGGCTAGATCGCAGTGACCGTCCTGCCATTGTACGGCAATGCGGTTTTCGGATTCCAGATCGGTCAGATACACCTGGCCGCGCCTGGCGACGATAAACGTCAGTCCGCTGGGGCTGGCGGTGACGCGCGCGCCACCCGGAACAGGAGTGCCATCGGAACGATGCAGCGCCACCAGCGCGTTGTGCGAACGCCGCACCGGGAATTCCACCAGCAAGCCGCTGCGCGCGTAAGGCGTTGCCATTTCCTTGACACCCTTTATTTCAACATTGAAAGGCAATTCGCTGGGATCGATGGTAAGTTGGTTTTTCTGGTATGGCAGCAGGTTGGTCACCAGCGCCAGGCCGCTGCTGTTGGTGGTAGCGGCAATCTGGTTGCTACGGTACACCGGCACATCTTTTAGGTCGCCCACCTTGACCACGGCAAAGCTGCCGAGGCCGATATTGCGGGTGGCGAAAGGTAGGCCTTGCAGCCAGCCGATCGAGCCGTTGGCGCCTAGGCGTAGCGCGGTGCCGTCTTTGCCCTTGTTGGCGTCGGCGTTTACTTGCCCGTAGTTGGTGTTGACAGTGCCTCCCCCTTGCAACTGCTGATTGGGATCGTCGCTGGCGCGCAGGCGCCAACCTAGCCCTGGGCCCTGGGAAACCGACTGGCTGGCTTGCAGGACGTTGCTGATGCGGCCGTCGGTATCGCGCTTGCTGCTGGCCGAGGCCGAACGCTGCCTGCCCAGCGGCACTGTTATGCTGAGACCGCCGCTCCAGCCTTTATCTTCATCGAGCTGCTTGCTGGCATAAACGCTGAGGTACATGTTCCGGGGCAACGAAAATCCGAGATTGGCGCTGGCCCGCTGAAACTGGTCGCCGTCCCAGCTCGACTGGCTGATGTAGCTGACGCCGGCCGAGGCCCCTAGGAACAGCGGCATGCCAAAGCCGGCGGTTAAGCGGTTGCGTGGGCGGGTTTCGCTGGGGGATGCGCCAAACTGGACGTAGCCGCGGTCGAAGTGTTCACCCTGCAGCGAGCCGGAGCCGCCCAGAGAGCGGCGCTCCAGGCCCAGTATATAATGACCACCTTGCTCGCTGCCGGCTTTGGCATAAGCAGCTGAAACCCGCGCTACGGCGAAATGGCCGAGCAGGCCAGCTATTTCGATGCCGCTTGCCTGGCGGTGCTGCTGCAGTTCCAGTCGTGCCTCGCCGGTCAGGGCATTGTTGAAGCCCTGGCGCCAGGTACCGGCAGCAAAGACCGAGCTGTAGTCGTTGCTCCGGCTGCCATAATTTTCGCGTAGCAAACCGGCTTCGAAGGAAAAATCCGACAAACCCTCCGCCAGCAGGCGCGGCGATGTGTAGTAGCTCTGGGTCACCAGTGTTTCGACGCCAAGCAGGTCGCGGACCACCAGATTGACTTCGCCGGCGCCGGTTGCCACCGGTACATTGGTGAGCGTGAACGGTCCGGTTTCAACCGATTGGATTTTCTGGCGTTGGTTGTTGACCAGCACATCGATGGTTGAAGGCAGCGCCGCCGAGCCGGAAATCGATGGCAGCGGAAAACTGAAATAACCGGGCCGTAAGGCGAAATTGCGCGCCCAACGGATGCCGCCGAAGCGGACCGGGCGGCTCCAGGCGCCGCCGCTGCTGATGGTATCGCCCAGCACCAGGCTTTCCATCGAACTGGGCAGGTCGGTCTGCCAGTAGGTGTCGGTGCGGATTAATTGGCGCTGGTTTTCATCGCCGCGCATCACGGCATTGGTTACAAGAGAGCCCCAGCCATTGAAGGCCACGCCTTCCAGAAAGGCGCCATAGCTGAGGTTACTGTCGTTAGATCGGGTGCCGCTGAGATTGTAGTTGAAGTAGACGCCCGGCGGCGCCGGGTTGAGCGGCGCCTGGCCGACACGCCCGCCGTCGAAGGCATTGGCTTCAAAGGCTTCGGCGGGGGCGGTAATATTCAGTGTGAGGTTGCCGCTATCGAGTTGGTATTGCAATCCCGGCACGGCATCGAGTGCGTAGCCTTCATAGCCATCGGGCAGCGCTAGCTTCTCGCCGGTCGGACGCAGGCTAGCAGCACTCCATGCCTCAACCGGCAAGGCGAGGCGGCCGTCGGAGAATTGTTCAATGCGGATGATATCCGTTAGTTTCCGAGTATTGATTGTGACATCCAGCAGCAGGGTTTGCGGCCCATAGGTTTGTCTCAGCTTGGGATGTACGGTTTTTTCCACCACGTACTCACGGCTGTCTATTGAGGGAATCTTTGATGAGGCCGCATGCGCAGGGTAGTAGATAAGCCAAGCGGTGAGTAAGAAAGCCCATCGCATTATTGAAGGGCCTTGCTTTGTTGCCGGGTAGGTTGTTGTCACTGGGTAAGCTGTGGCTATAATCGGCATTCATCTGAGACTTATTTCAAATTAGGGGGCCCGCTTGCGATTCAGGGCACGGACAGGGTGGCGGATATATCCCCTTGTTCGGTCTTGGCTGTGATGCTATCCAACGGACTGAGACCGGAGGCAAGGTCGAAGTTAAATTGCTTCCAGGCGCCGGCCAGCACCGCCCCGCCCGGGACTTTCTGCTGCCAGCCTTGACCTGCGACGGTCAATTCTGAAACCCGGAGACGGCGGCTGCCGTCATTGTCCAGCCGCACACAGCCCTTGCCCGCGGCGGCGGCACAACGGCTCCAGCGTGCCGCGGCTTTAGCTTCGCCCGGCGGAGTGACGTACACCGGCAGGTTATGTCTAAAACGGATGGCGACGACGCCTGATTTAGGGTTCAATACTTCACTGATGTCTTCCAGTACCAGTCGGTAGGTTTGTTCAACCGAACCAGACAAAGGATGGCGCAGTGTAACCCGGAATATCTGGCTACCTTGCGGCGGGATCTCGGCGATCGGCGGAGCGACCAGCAGATCCTCGGTGGGTTGGTAATAATTGGTGCCGTCGGGCTGACTCCAGGACAGGGTTTCGACCTGGAGGCTCATCGCCTGATCCGACGGATTGCTGATCGTCACCGATACCACCCGCTGGGCAGGCGATAGTTCGATCAGCACCGGCGAGATGGTAATGGCCTGTACGCTGCCGGCAAACGCAGCGCTGGCAAGCAAAAGCCAGCGCGCGAAAGCCGGTTTGACATTATGAATAGTCAACGCTGATAACGATGGTTGCGGTGTAGGAGCCAACGGGTTTTCCAGTAAAGCTGGCGGTCGGGATCCTGCCGTAAATCGGCACAATTATTGCTGAGCCATTTGCAGTGTAACCAGTCATTGCTTCGGAAGCAAGAGCAGTGGCAGGCAGGTTATCAGAAGCAGCCCCAGTAGTCTGGCTGAGATTAAATGTTAAGGTAGCGGTTCCTGCGCCACTTTCGAGCATAGTCCGGGCGGTATCTGAATAAATTTTTGGAGTTGTTGTCCCTGTAGTGCAGGCAACTGACAAAGAACCGGCTGTATCTCCGGTAACGTCTGCCGTGGTATCCAGTGCAGCGATACTGCCGAAGTCCAGTGTTGAAGCTGAAACTGAGCATGAACTAGTGATTGCTGCAGTTGTGGTCATGTCGCCTGTTGCTGTAGCAGCATAAACACCGGTGCTACCCATCACTAGCCCGGAGAATAGCAGTGCACTCAATAGTGCTTTTTTGTTGAAGTCTTGGATAGATTTCATTTGGGTGTATGTTTTCATAACAAATTCCTTTAATTTTCACAATTATAATTAAAGAACGATTGCTCTTTGGCAATGCCGTCGTTCTTTAATTCCGACTTGAAATAAGATTTCTCTTATTATGGATTTTATGCTTGTTGCATTTGTACTGTTCGTGCTGTCACCTCTAATAATTTGGCGACTTTAACTTACTTGTATAAGACATAGTCTATGTATCAATCTGTACCTGATGTGTAATTCTGTTATTTCTGTTATTTCTGTTATTTCTGTTATTGTCTTACGAAAGACCCTTCTTGTCAACATGCTTATTAGCTGAAATATAGGAGGCAATAATAAGTCATGATTTTACTTCGGCAGTTTCGTTTCGTAGCGTCGGCTCACCTTCTTTAGAATTAGAAGGCTTAGTTTTGGCACAGAAACAGACATTATTTTATTCGTGATCACAAACGTCGATTTATTGTGCGAAAAATGTGAGAAGTCAATCCAGTTGGCTATCTTTTGTAACCTTTTTGAGTTGCTATGATGAATCACATCATGTAAGAAAGCCGGTGTTGTGTATAAAATGACTCATTAGTCAAAATCCCCCCAACCCCATGAGATATTAAGCTCTTACGTTTCTAACAGGCATGCCGAGGCTGTTCATTTTATTTATGGCCCTCAGTCCTGCCATTATTTCTGTTACTTGATTATCATAATGACGTAACGTGAGTTTAGCACTCGATACATGGCATTTTCAGCGATGCTTCGAGATGATAGTCACTGGTCTGTTGTTTCCATCGCTTACGGCTGGTTTGTTCTATTTGATTGACGGCTTGACTACGAGGATGTACTTCATCCCATGAAATGGCATTCTTTCTCGGTGGAATACAGGCGGTTATTCCTTTTTTTATGAGAAGGTCATAACACTCGCGGGTATCATAGGCGCCATCTGCATACACGGTCTTAATACTGTCAGGACTGTTCGCCATTAATTCAGGAAAGACCGTGGGATCGCCTACGTTATCCAGCGTCAATTTTGCGGCGACAATGTCATGACTTTTTGGATCGACAGCCAGGTGAAGCTTGCGCCAAGTACGTCGTTTATCGGCACCGTGTTTTTTTACTTTCCACTCACCTTCGCCATACACTTTAAGCCCTGTAGCATCAATCACTAAATCGGTTACCTTTCCTGATGTAGGTAGCCTAATAGGAATATCAATGTGTTTGGCTCGTTTGCTAATAGAGCTGTAATCAGGTGACATTAAATCAATCTACATTACGTTAAAAATGGAATTGATGAACCCTTGTAAAGCGCGCAACGGTAATTTGAATATACCTTTGACCATTAAGGTGGTGGTTATAGCTTCATCACTATAAGTGTAACCACGACCGCGCCTCCCATGATGCGTTTGACAGTGCCATTGTTCAATCACTGACTCATCCATCCAGAAGGTCAAAGCGCCTCGTTGCACGAGTGCTTTGTTATAGGCTGACCAATTGGTGATCTTGCTGTGTGATTGTCCCATTTTAACTCTGCTTAGGTGAGTACTGAATAATACTCAGATCCTCTTTTCAACATAAAGTTCTTGATTTGTGCAACAACGCCGTTGACAGGGATTATTTGGATTTGATGGACATAATATTTTGGCATTAAAGAATGGGGCGATTACTTTAAGCATTTTTAGAATAATTTATTGATACAGTCAATTCACTAAGCTTACGAACAGCCAAGCAATAAACTACTACAAAAATAATATGGTACAACCAGTGGTACAACATAAATTAATTATTTGATGCTAGAAAACAAAAAAGCCCCATGTATCAGATACATAGGGCTTAATTTTGGCGGAGAGCCCCCAATACTAATACTTTGTTTAAAAACAATACCTTACAGTGATTGATTTAAATGGGTGAGAATAGTGTATCAGGTACTTGTATCACCTCAAAATATATTTTTAACAACCTAACCAACGTCAATTACTACGGATCCCGATACAAAGTTTAATTGCCTAGATCGGTAGAAAATCTGCTTCTGGGTCGATTTTATTATTTTTCGACATCATCTCTTAAAATGGTTAGATTCTTTGGTGCATCAATGCCAATTTTTACTTGCATACCCTTAACACCAAGTACTTCAATTGCGATCTGACCACCTTCAAATAATTCTTTAACGGTCATCTCTTCAGGTAAGTCATCGGGGTAAATGTAAATTTTCTCACCAATTCGTCTTGTTAAAATCAACATAATCAAATTCCTTTTATTTAAACATCTTGTGTGTATCGACATCTTGGATAGGTTGAGCATCCCCAAAATTGACCACCTGCATTTTTACCTTTTTTTGCTGTACGTAATAGCAGCTTTTCCCCACATTTTGGACAGGTGATATTTTTATTAGCATCTGTATTTGAGGAAATGATGGGTTCTGGTTTTACCATAGTAGATGTGGTTTTAACGTTAGCGATGAGTTGTTCTAATTGACCACCATCAACCAGATCTATAGCTTTACCGAGAGCAAAGTTTTTGGCTTCTTGGGTGAATACGCCAGATACAATTATTATCACGCTAGAAGCGTGTTCAGCTATCAGCACACCATACATTTCACGAACAACTTTGACACCAACCTTAGATGTCTTCCAGTTTTTACATTGAACGAGATGGGTGTGGTTATCTTTTTTTAACCGAATATCTATACCACCATCAGCACCGGCGGTAGTATTCTCAATTACGATATAACCTTGACGACGATATGCTTCAGCAACCAATTCTTCAAATTCACGCCAGCTTAAGTCGCGTATTGTTTGAATACTTTTTTGATCGTCCAGTAATTTACGTTTACGCCATGCTATAAATGCTGAAATAGGTGCTGGAATTAACAAGAAAAATGCTAGAAAAGGTGTGATGGTTGGAGATACTTTTAAAAATGATTGAATAACGATGTTGTCAGCTGTCATATTAGGTATGACTGACATCCCCATAAAATACACAAATGAAGATACGATAACGCTAACCCACCAAGGTGATGTTACAAGTAAGTCAAACCAGCCTTCATTTTTCCTTGCCATAAAATATATTCCATTATTTTAAAAAGAGTGGCTTGATTATAGTCCAAAAGTTAGCTTCAACTACATACCTTAGAATAAAATCACATAGATATTGCTAGATTACTAATAGACTGATATTTTGCTTATTAGATCTTCAAGGACTTCGATCATGGACCCCATTAGCATTTTATTTTCTTCATTTCTCACGGATATAAGTGGCAACTTAAGTAATCATATTACCAACGTTGTTGGATCAGAAATTCAAGCAAAAGTTGTTGAGTATCAGGAGCACAAAATTGATTATCAATATCAGCTATGGGCTATAAAATCTCCATCGGTATGTGCAAGCGTTAAAGCTAATAATTTTAGTGATTATTCATCTTGTACTATTGCTGCAAAGGAATTATTCACTGACACATGTTCTTATCTGCAATCAAATTCACAACAGAACTGGAAGTATACAAAACTGAAAAACATGTACTGTGTTGCAGCGGCTAATTTCAAGCCAACAATTGCTCAGATTAGCCAACCAAGTAAAGCAGAATCTGAATTATGGGATGTTAAGCAAAAATGTTCATTGCTTACACTTAATGCACGAAGTTCAGGCCGTTATGCAGTTGCAAAGGAGCGGGATATTGCATGTGCTGAATATAATAAAATCAAAATTCAATAGTACATATGCATTAGCAGGAACCTGTCGTGCGATCCTTATAAGACAATACTAGATGTATCTCGCGTCAACTATGATGTACGAAGAGGACAAGTTAATTGTCGTCTAATACCCGTTATTGTCACGAACAGCTACCGAGTAGGGTCGGGCGCGATGTATGCGTGGTGCGGCGTTCAGTAGCCCAGAGATATCCTGCGCGAGCCTATTGTCATTAATGTGATAGTCCATTTAATATGCAGTTCAAGACCACCTCAAACTGATAACTCAACTATCTCACAAGCATCAAATCACGCAAGATAGGCAAAAAAAAGACCGCCGAAGCGGTCTAGTGTAAGCGTTGCAAATGGGTTGTCCGTCCTAAAACTCACGACGCATTGGGGGAAGATCGTTTATCATTTTTTCACCGTATTTCTTAGTCAGTAAGCGACTGTCAAGAATGGATACTCTACCTGTATCATTTTCAGACCTTATCAATCGCCCTGCTCCTTGAATGAGCTTCATAGAAGCATCTGGCACTGAAAGCTCCATGAAGGGGTTTTTCTTATTTGCTTCCAACCATTCGGATGTTGCGTTATAGATGGGTGAGTCAGGTACGCTGAAGGGTAATTTAGCGATAATAACGTGAGTGAGGTAATCACCTTTGAGATCGACACCTTCAGACAGTGATGCAACACCGAATAACACGCTTCCGTAACCAGCATCGATTGTTTCTTTATGCTTTTTCAATAATGTTTGTTTAGGCAGTTCGCCTTGTACGAGTAGTAATCGACGTATTTTGTCTGCAATTTTGGTTTTGACTTCATTCATTTGCCAGTAGCTTGAGAATAAGACTAGAGTGCCACCATCAATATTGATATTGTCATTCATCCACTGTGTAATTTCGGCAGTATGGCCAGCATCAGTTGGAAGTGATTTTAGCGAAGGAATTTCAAGCACCGCGTTGTTTTGATAGTCGAAAGGTGATCGCAGCTTAAGGTAGGTCACATCGTTTTGATATTGAAGACCACATTGCTCTGCAAAGCGTTTAAATGTGCCAAGCGTAGAAAGTGTAGCTGAAGTTAAAACAACGCCAGCAAACCTGTTCCATAGCAAATCATTGAGGAAGGTATCCACGGTGATTGAGTTAGCGGCAAGAATATAGTCAAACGTGCCATTCGCCTTAATATTTAATTCTATCCAACGTGCCATTGGGGGTTGCCGACTCACATCCTTTTTTGTAAACAGCTCCCATGTTTTAAGAATAACTTCAGAGCGTCCAATAAAGACACCTAACTCAAGCAAAATACTGTCTGACAAATCATCTGAAATAGCGTTTTCTTTTGTTAGAGATTTAACGTGGTCTTTTAGTTGTGAGAATTTCTTCCAGACAGCATTCGATGCGAGAAGTGCATTTTTGGCTAACCCTTCCAATTCACTAGGTAATGCACCGTGTTTAAATCGCCATACAGGGTTGCTACGTTGTTTTTCTGCTGGTGGCTGTAATTCAGGGACACTCGCTACAGCTTGTTTAAATTCTGTTAGTGCTGTTTTTAGGGTGGATACGTCCTCATCTATCAAGTAATCAATAGACTTAGTTTGAGGTAGCAAAGAAAGCGTTGTTTTCACTGCTTTTACGCTTTGTTCTAACCATTCAATAGCATTGTTTATTTGGTAAGAAGAACCGTTGTGGCCAAGCGCTTTTTGCGGAATGTGATGTGCTTCATCCACGATGAGAAAACAATCCTTAGGATCGGGCAGAATAAGACTGTCTCGCTCAATAGCGGTTATTACTAAATCATGATTTGCCACGATCACATCTGCTTCAGACAAGTTGTTCCGTGCAACGAAAAAAGGACATTCACGATAACTATAACAATTGCTGTTCGTGCAACCTGCCGCGTCAGTGCTTATCTTTTCCCATGCTTTAAAATCAATGTTTGCTGTCCAATTGTCACTGTCACCATCCCAAGATCCATCATTAAAGGCTGAGTCCAGGTCTGCATATAATTTGTCATAGCCCTCATTGATATGCGTTGACACCATTTCGCCTTCAAAAAGCTCGCCAGTAGTCTCAGCAACAAGACTGCTTAATCGTTGGACGCAACAATAACGACGGCGACCTTTTGCTATAACGGAAGTGAATTTCAAGCCAGAGTTTTTGGCAACTTGAGGCAGATCGATAAGAGCGAGCTGTTCTTGAAGGGCTATAGTAGCGGTGGAGATAATAATCGTCTTGCCTTTTGCCTTGTCCAGAGCAACGGGTAAGGCACCTAAAAGATAGCCAATTGTCTTTCCTACCCCTGTTGGTCCTTCAACGACGGCAATAGGTGTATTGAAGTTATCTGGGCGTTCCTCTTCACGGTCATAGGTTTTACTAAATGCTTTCATGATGGTGGCCATCATGGTCTTTTGGGTATTTCGCTGAACAAAGTTTTCTTGCGAACTACCGTATTGATCGTAAAGCTTACGAAGGGTATTTTTTTGTTGCTCATTTAACATGGCTTATGTTCCTTGATGCGTTAGGTTCCATTATCCATGTATTTCTATTCACGCAAGTTTTAAGCTCGGCATTGCCCACTTTATTATTGAGCTGAATAATCCACGACGGGTAATTGACTCACATATTGTTCTTTATTTGGTCCCCATAATCCTGCCCTGTTTCTTTTTGCTTTTAATTCGGCAGAAACATAGCCTTTATGGTTATTAAAATGCGCCCCGTACTTAGTTACATACGGTGAAAGTCCACGATTGACAAGGGATAAAGCGTAATCTTGTTTATTAATGTAAACGCTGCACAATGGCCTTCCATAATATCCCACGCCGTCACAGATGAAGGTAATTCGCTTCCCATTCAACTCTTTCTTAACCAGCACCGATACTAACTTACCAAATGACGTGTTTTTATCTTTTTGTCTATGCACTGACTCTTCAGTATTGATATTAAGAATACGCGCCTTAAACGTGTTTTTTTGTAAACGATAGTTTTGGCTCTTTGCATTGATAATGACTTTACTTAAATCAGTACGTCTATCAGCCTTAATCCAATAAGTATCGCCATCAACGACATGATCAATGACTCCTGTGCCTTGCACACGCTCTGAAGCAGACACATTAAAGCAAAGTGAAGCCATCAAGACGATTAGTCCCTTTTTAAGCATGGTGTTTCCTTATTTATTGTTTTCTTTTGAGAGTGGAGGTGTAGTGAAATTATTTTAGGAGGGAAATACAAGTGTCGAAGCTTGTAAACCCGGCCCATTGCGGGCAGGGATCACAGTATTACAAAGACCTAGTTGACGCTATCTTTCAAACCTTTACCTGCTTTAAAAGCTGGTATTTTTGCCGCTTTAATCTGAATTTCCTCACCAGTGCGAGGATTCCGACCTGTGCGAGCCGCACGTTCACGAACCTGAAATGTACCAAAGCCCACCAGCGTTACTTGGTCGCCTTTCACTAGTGTGCTTGACACAGCGCCAGTGAAACCATCAATAGCTTTACTTGCCGCCGCTTTTGAAATGCCAGCCGCTTCAGCTACAATATCCGTCAATTCCGATTTATTCATACTTACCACCTTTTTTATTAAAAATAAGCCACACCTCATGCGTGATACCATCCTGCGACTACTCAGTAAAACCCAGACAATAACCGTATTCTTTAAATCAGTCCATACGTTCCACCTGATTTTAGAGTGATTCAAGTCACAATTAATCCTGTTTAACCCATTGCTGTAAGATTTGCTTCATGGGCACCATTTCAGACGTTTTAAACTTCGTGTTAGCTAATGCTTTTTGCTTGATAAACTTAATGTATTGTTTGTCGTCCTTCTTTCCTTTTGAGATAGCAAGGACAAGGCTAGTGCCTGAATGGGAAAACAATGTGTTAAAAACTGCTTCCTCCCATATTGCCATTGCATCAACGCCTAATTTAGACGTGGTATCTGCTGAACCTGAACACAGATGCCCTTCAGCGTTAATATTCCAGAGTGGGGCATTATAGATGGGTTGAGTTAAAGATGATCGTCCTGAACCAGAATAAGCCGCCACATTAAGCCCCGACCGTTACTATGGAACACTAAAGACGGATACCATACTTCAACCTTTACCTGCTTATCTCAAGATTATGAGGATAGTCCAGATAGGACCTCTGACATTGGAATGCTCGCATTATCACTCCATCGCTTGAACACTATTATTCCTTTCTCCAAAACAAACGAACCGTTCAGTTTTTCTTCAACGCCATTAGACTGTAACTGGGCGTGGTGCAGGCGATGTTGAACTTAAATGGATGAAAAATCCAATGATGGTGAAACGTGATATTGAGAATGTTGCGGTATAAAATTAAGCAAAGATACTTAAGTGTAGTGGCTTAAATTTAAGCCACTACATGTCAATTTATAATGTAAGGTATCTTAATCTTGGGGATACCAATAGCTTTTCCCACTTTCTATTTGTCCAGCAATTCTGCCATATTTCGTTCTTATCATAGTCGTAATAGGCTCTGGAATCATATTTTTGTAATCATCAGACATTGCAACATACTCTTCAAATGTTGGATGTTTTCTCCAATATTTATGTATTATTGCCTCAGTTAAAGAACGGTCAAAATGAGTGCGAATTAAGAGTAATGCCATCTCTATAGTTGCAGGAGTTTTACTGTACGGAGATAGCGTATCATAAGCTGTTTTTTTGTTATTTTCTCTTACTTTATATGTAGCTGGAAGAAAGCCTAAAGTGACCTCAGCTTTTTCATATTCAAGGTGTCTTGACTCGTGCACTTTTAAGTCATCTTTTTGTGATTCGACAAATGAAAGTCCACAATAACTGCATTCTGAAACACTTCCATTTATAGTTATATATGAATCTATGTGTTTTTTACATCGTACTTTTGCTTCATGATAATTACGCACTTTCAAAGTTTCTTTAGAAGCCAGATCAAGTCGTTGCATATATGATAAGTGTGGGAGTTGATGTTTGAGTGTCTTCGCTTCATGCTTGATCTTATCAAGTGTAAAAAGTGAAATATTAATAGACATAAATTTATTCTCTATTCAAAAGATACTGTGACCACTATGAGAATCTAAGATTAAATAGATTCAAAATTTTTGAAAATTTTATTTGAGTAGTGCTTACTGCTTTGCCATTGTGGACGGCTGGTATCTACAAAATACGCACCTTGATTTTAAGTGATACATTTGGTATTTACAACAATTACTTATGTCACGAAGTTTATGAAATAAGTCTGTAAACACTAGCCTTTGATAAGCCATAAGATTTCATAAGATCCTTAATCAAAACACCATCAGCACGGTCTAGTTTCATTTGTGAAATCTGTTCATCTGACAATTTAGCTTTGGCACCGAATTTCACACCATTTTCTTTTGCCTTAGATATACCGTCTAGCTGACGTTCGGATCTAATTTGAGTTTCAAATTCAGCAATAGAAGCTAATACATTGAATAGTAATTTCCCTGTTGGCGTTAATGTATCAATATTCTGATCCATAACAACCAGTTCAACATCTTTATTTGATAGCTTATCTGCCAGCTGTGTTAGATGGAATGTTGATCTAGCTAATCTATCTAATTTAGTAATGACTAAGACATCACCATCACGAACGTAATCTAAACATGCTTTTAATTCAGGACGATCAGCTGTCGTACCGGAACGTTTTTCTTGATAAACCTTAGTACAACCATATTCGGATAATTTTGAAAGCTGTACATCTAATGATTGTCCGACACTTGAAACACGAGCATAACCAACAAGAGCCATGTCTTATATCTCCTTAAAGTAAACAAGAAGACCATTATAAGACATTGAATAAGACTACTCCAGGGCTAGTCTTATTATGTTTACTTTTTAAGACTGTAATTAACTGGCTAGGATGTTGATGATTTACTGATTTATAGTTGAAACTATTATTTTACAATATTGAATTAAGCTGTATTTATTTTTATTTGCTTGACAAATTAACTGTTTTGCGGAATCATGTCCGGAAATAAATAATTCAGAGACAAAGCAATGAATACAACTCCATGGTTAATGGCTCCACAGCTACAAAAAGATAGACTGCAAGTTCTTGCCGCGCTTCTAGTCCAAGTGCGAGGAGAAGTTATCGAGCGACATGAGCCAGAAATTGGAGACACAAGATTGTCATTAGGAATGCGGGCTTATGAATGTTGTAGGTCTCGAATTATTTCTAAAAATATAGAAGGGGATTGGTCATGGCTTTCAATACTGACCCCAACTGGACGCTTCACTTTTTCTATCGATGGCATTCCAGTCCGATTTACTAGAAACGATCCTAAAAACTTGCCTGATAGGAAACTTATACCTTCTGAGGAAGGTGCTTTTCAAATGGAAATGTTTAAAAAATCGAATGCATACTCTGACCTTCGCTGGTTTTTAGTTATTGATACACAGTATGACATTCCTGTTGAACATGCTTATTTTATTGGATATAGCGACTTGAATGAAATTGTATGTAAGTGGGAAGTTCCATTAGAAAGTACAGTCTCACTTATGAACGTAGTTGATGATGATAAGTCTATAGCAATTGATATTCCTCCAGCTAAAGCTAAAATAAAACTTATTTCTAACTTTGAAGTGATAACTAGTAACAATAATGGCAAATAAATTTTTGGGTGAGAAGCTAAGGCTGGCTCGACTATTGAACGGAATGACTTTAAAAGAACTTGGAGATGCTGTCACAGCATCTAGACAGTTCATTCATCAGCTAGAGGGTGACATCAGACAACCACCAGAGGATTTACTCTATGCATTATGTGAAGTTTTATCCGTTAGGGAATCTTTTTTCACTATGGAGCTAAATAATGATGTCAAATTTGAGCAATGCCATTTTAGAAAGAGAAAAACAACACCCGTTACATTGGTTAATCGAGTGTGCGCATACAGTACTATTTTTGAACAGATGGTAAGTTATATATCGCAGTATTTAGAACTGCCACAAAATAATTTTCCTGAACAGACCATTACCTACGATGTATATTCTAATCTTGATATTGAGAAAGCCGCAGAGGCATGTCGTAAACATTGGAAACTGGGATTAGATACTCCAATTCGTAATATCACCAACGTACTAGAAAATGCTGGAGTTGTGATCACAACTTTTTCAGGAGTATCTGAAAAGGTGGATGCTCTCTCTCTTAACCGAAAACACCCAATTATTATTCGAAACTCGGCTAAAGAAAGTCCCTGTAGATTAAGATTTGATCTGGCTCATGAATGTGGTCACTTTGTTTTACATGATGGTATAGAGACGGGAGATACACTTACGGAATCTGAAGCCAATAAGTTCGCTAGTGCCTTTATATTTCCTAGGGTAGCTTTTGTAAAGGAGTTTACTAAAAACTTTATAGTTAACCGTGAAAATTCTTGGATTCCACTATACGAATTAAAGGTTAGGTGGGGAATGAGTTTAAAGGCAATTATCTATAGAGCACATTATCTAAATTTAATATCATCTCAACAATATAGAGCCGCGAATGTTCGGCTGAGTAAATCTGGGCAATCAAAAACTGAAAGGTATGATGATGAAATTATAAGAGAAGTACCTGAACTATTGAAAAGTTCTATAGACCTTCTTAATTCTGAACTAGGAATTACTTTCCATACAATTTCAAGCCATTTGAATATTGCACCAGAAATGCTTTCAAACATCACTGGTATTCCTGTGCCTGAAAAGCTATCAAATAACATCGAGCCGATATTTAGGAAATAAATCTATGTCTAGAAAAAGAATCACTGTTACTAAAGAGAATAGTTCAGGCAGAAATCAGAACTTTCATGACAACTATACTGGGGTAGACATGAGTCGTGCTCAATTTGTTAATAAAATTGAGAGTGGTGATTATAAAAATTATCATGTGAGAGAAACTCACGGTGTCAAAACACCTGTTTCAAACCCAGATGCATCCAAAAATAATAACCTAGATTAAATAGTTGTTCGGGTTTATTCATGTAACAGGGAATACGTATGCCATTAAGAGCAAGGATGGGACAGGATGATATATTGGCATTTGAGTATAATGAAAAATCATGGAACGAACTCAAGAAAAATTACAAAAGCCTGCTTTTAATAATGCCATGCTGTCAGGCAAAAGCTATTCCTAAAACAAGTAAATTAGGAACCTTCTTTTTTTATCATTCGGTAAAGGGGGGGTGTACTTCCGAAGCTGAAAGTCCTGAGCATGAATATGTAAAGGCGATAGTGGCTAAATCTGCAAAGGATGCAGGATGGAGTGTAAAAACAGAATGGTGGGGGAAAAGCCCTTCAGGTGAGAGGTGGTGTGCAGATGTAATGTGCTTTAAAGGAGAGCATCTAAAAATTGCTTTTGAAATACAGTTGTCACCTCAATCGGTGAAAGAAACTCAATATAGACAGGAGCGTTATAAGGCATCGGGTGTTCGTTGCGCTTGGTTTGTATCAGAAAGTTCATTAGGGAAAAGACACTTCATACCAAGTGAGGACATTCCACTTTTTATTATTTCAAAACCTAAAGTTGATGTTATTCCTATCATTCAAATATTTAATGAAAACATTGATATTTTTGTAGAAGCTATGTTGAGTAGAAAGGTAGCGTGGAAAAAAGAACCGTGGGTGTATGCTCTGTCTTACCTAGAAGATGTCTGCTGGAACTGCAACAAACTAAACAAACAATTCGTCGGATATTCAATTGATGTCTATGGTGAGCACTTCCAAACAATGGCGCATGCATCATCAGTATTAAAAAATGCCAGAAAGATTGTAAGTAATGATTCTTTAACATCATTAGGTCTGAATACAATCGGTAGATTTGATGTCATTAATGGTAAGAAAACAGATTATCCATATTGTAATGTTTGTATTCATTGTGGTGCTCCACAAAATAATTATCAGATAGTTAAAAAACGTGAAGCGTCATCACTTCATGGTGAATCCATTACTGAAGGTTGTGTTGAATACATTAGTGATAAAGACTTTAGTGGTGAATGGAACTACAAAAAAGTCTAAATACTTGATATTTTCACACCTTTGACCGTAGCTTAAATATACATCTATTGAGATATTGTAGGTCTTTACAATAAGTTCGAATGATAAGTATGTCTACAAGGCATATGATCATGAGGTCTGTTAAAATCCTACAATAAGCAGAGTGACCCAGTATTGAATGGAAGCATGTGTAAGTAGAAAAGTTCACTAAAAATAGGAAAGTTTAATGAAGGTCGTTTTCGAGGATGAAAATCAAACTCAGTTAGGATATGAAGAATATAGCAATATTACTAATGTTTTAGTTCCATCGTTTAAACATAATTCACATGAGATGTTTCTAGTACGAAATTTTGATCTAAAGCCTAAATCCAAACCCAAATCTTGGCAGATCATAGCGCTTAATGTTGATGGTAACACTGCTACATATACTCTTAAACAGGCTATACGTGTACACTCATTGGCAGAATTTACATCTTTAGGTTATAAAAATCCCAAACAGTTTTTGCGACAGTTTCATATTATTGAAGTTGATTTTGGATTTCATTCAGATTTATTTGATTGTAGTTTAGGCTCCGTATCTAAGAACAATGTTCAGCCTGAAACTTTATTGCCTGGAGAAATTCACAAAAAGAGACCTTGTATCGTATTGAATGTAAATGATACAACAGTTCAAGTTATACCTCTAACAACACAAATGCCCAAATACAACGATCCTAATATATTTCAAATACAGACGGAATCATTTAGAAAAATGTCTGCTAGATATACTGCAAAAACTTCATATGCCTTGCTTAATATGGTTCAAACAATCTCCATGAGCCGTATTTTCCCACCTCAAGGAAATGATAATAAATATATATTTAATAATCAGTACGCTCTAATTTCTCAAGATAAAGATGCTTTAAAAATAGCTTTGGCTCAGTATTACAATAATGATCTTGCTGTTAAAATTAAGTTATTAGATAACAACGTTACAAAACTACAACAAGAAAGAAATAAAATTTTATCCACAAATTCAGCTCTTAAAGAATCATTAGAGCAAATGGATAGAGAAAATAATGAATTGAATGAAATGATTAATTCACTTGCCGTACACCTAAATTTAGGTAATAGTTTTGAGGAAATTAGAGAAACGATTAAGGGCTTGGATTAAGTCATTGAGAAGCATTCTATACTTGACACTTTAACCTTTATATATTATCTTAGATTCATGGTTAGGGGACAGAGCGTATCACTCGACCTTAGCGACTAGCAAATAAAAGACTGCTTTTTAGCCTTCTTTGATGCTACTGATACATCTAAAATAGAAAGGGCTGATTTTATATCGGCCCTTTTTTTTACTTTTTTCTAGCCTTATTGCATTGAAAATAATTCAATAGAAAAACCTACATTATGTATTTTAGGCTTTATTTCATTGAACCATTCGAGATTATCATCTTGCTCAGAAATTACAGAAGTAATGAATAATCTATATAAGGTTATCATTTTTTAGCTGTCACTTATGACTGAAGTTAAAATTACAGTTTCTAAGTTGTTCTTATAATGTGGTTATAAGTTATTAACTAAATTCACATATACTGATATTTTTACATGGAGGGGGTTGAAAGACTATGTATAGAGATGGCTTTAAGTTTAATTTAGAAACACAGCGGTTTTTAGTTAATCGATGGCAAACGGGTATAGGAAAAAGAGTACGAGATGAGATAATTTCTGGGAATAAGGCTTCTGTAGAAATTAGAGGGATTCTTGACGAATATGTTTTAGAACACCCAGAGAATATTGAGCCATATGGCTATCCCATGTACCCTAAAAATGTTATAGAAGATAGTGCATTTTGGGTTTTAACATCAGATGACTTACGTGGCATATGAATATCAAATGAAGATCTATCTTCCTCGAAATCGTTGCAGAAGAAGTCATTGTCATACGCAACTTTTTTATAACTGTGAACTTACCCATGTAAACATTGAAATGGCAGATATTTCATAAAAGGCACTTCAGTTTATTACGCCGCTTGGAACAAGATACAAATAACGCACCGGTACTTAACGGTTGTTTCATCGTAAGCTCAACAATGGCCGCTAAGCCATCAATTTGCTTTCTAAAATCAACAGGCTCTCGGTGTAGGTAGATAGCAGGGGCGTGAACAAATAGGTTCATGCTAACGTCCTCACTAAACTTGCCAGCCAGTGAACATCGATATGACAATCAAGTGTCATTGTCACGTTGCCAATGTTGAGGCTAATTGACTGAGTGGGTGGAAGTGTTTCAGGCTCCATAAAGGCTACGTGTAAAAATGGCGAAGGTGTAGTGGTTGTTGAGTGTGGCAGCAATCGCGCCGTATGTGTGTAAAAAGAGGAGGTAACAATACCTTGCTTCAGACAGAAGTCTTTTATTGAGACGGCGCTTTCGCGTTGTTGTTGAACGAGTGCCTGCTATTGTTGTTGGGTTCGTCGCATTGTGATCGCCTTAAATTAAGTCCAGCGTGTCGCCTTACTCGTGAAAGAATTAATCCATCCATGGCTTAATTCAACTCCGTTCGTCGACGACCATTAGCCCCAGACGTCCTCGTCACCTCGCTAACGCTTTGGCTCTCAAGCGACTGACGGAGTGAGGATGTAATTACTGCACTATTCTTCGCTACGCTACGAAAGCTGCTGTTATTACCAACTCCTACTGCGGGCTTGCACTACTTACTCGCTATCGCATCGTTCCATGTAGTGCGTCGAAGGTGATCATAAGGTAATGCTATTGTTGGTGGTATAAGGGGGTTGGTTAGGTGCTTACGATTAGGTCATGTTATTGCCTAAAAGCATGTCTTGCCGATGGATAGTATAGATGCTGAACCCTGTAAAAAAATAACCGCACAGATTTCATATCCGGTTATCGGTAGCCTTCCCCGACCTAGACGGTATATTAGTATTACAGGAACCTATAACGGAGAAAGCACTATGGCTGAAGAAGAGATCGTACCAGGTGATAATGGGCGAGAAAAAAGAGAAATAAAAGACGTTAAAAAAATGAAAGACTTTATTGATGAGTCTGAAGTGAAAAGTGACTTCTTCTTAGAAAGGGACGTGACGCTTCATTCTGCGACGGCAAAACGCTTATTTAAACGCGTTTTTGAACACATGCAAACTCAAGCAACAGCGGCAATATTGTTGACGCGAAAGTTTGGCTTACGCGAGTTATCCGATAAAAATGTTGAAAAGATTGATGGAGCGTTTAATCAGTTAACGGCAGAAATGAACAGGGATATGGCGTTTGCTAATAAAATCCTTGAAGACATTGGTGTTAAAAATGCTGCAATGACTCCGGATGCAGTGGCGTTGACAGTAAAAGTTACATGCCCACAAGGAATGGATGTTCTTAATCTTATTTTGCGTCTCGACATGCTGGCGATGAAACTTAAAACATTGTGGATGATGCACGAATTACCACTCTCAAATACAGAAGATCGTGTTCATAGTTGGCAGGTTCGCATCTTTAAAGCGTGTGATGCAGTCAGGGCTTTGGGCCAGCAAGCCTATATCGAGGCAGACAAGAAAAAGCAAAGTGACGCTGAAAAGATTGAAAAGGGGCGGGTCAAGCAAGTAGAGCGAAGAAACACGCGTACGCCGAAGCCTAGTGGCTCACCCGCCGCCAAAAGTTCGCCGAAAGTAAAAGCACCCGAAAAGTAGCGAGGCAATAAATTTGGTGCAACATACACTCAGTCTTTGTTTGATTCGTGCCTCATTAGGTCTCAGTGTCGAGGAGGCTGCTACACATATTCTGGGGGTGACTCCTGCTACTTGGGAGGCATGGGAGTCAGCCAAAGTAACGCCCCCTGAATGGGTGTTAACGGAAGTTTCACGGATTACCCAAGAGCATCAGTCCATGTTTAGCGTTATGAGAAAGTTGCTTAAAGAGGAGGCTCTACTTCCGTTGAGTTATGAGACCTATGTAGCATACTTGTTAGACCATCCAGAATCGACGTTCGTTAGCTGGCGGATCTCGAAAAGTGTTGTAAAGCACTTTCGTGAGACTGAAGCTCACTAGATTAATGTCCTAAGTTAACACCGTTTTTCCAACAACTTCACACCTAGCGTTAGCACCCTAATCATAAATACATATTGACCTACTGGCCTATATTCTTTATATTTTCTTCTCAATATGTTCTCATCGGGGAATTAGAGGAGAAATCATGCCTATCTACTACCCGCAAACTATTTGTAAATTGATTCTAGTTGATGGCTATGGATCACTCTGAACAAATCTGGCCACGTGTCATTATACTTATCGATATGAACTGTTTTTTTGCTGCCGTAGAGCAACAAGATAATCCCTTTTGGCGAAATCGACCTATCGCTGTGACAAATGGTAGTCAAGGCACCACTATTATCACATCAAGCTACGAAGCCCGTGCATATGGCATAAAAACAGGTATGCGTTTGAAAGAGGCGCGTCAACTTTGTCCTGAGTTAATACAAGCACCTTCGAGACCGCATCGTTATGCCGAAATATCAACTCGGATCATGGAAGGACTGGAAAGCATTACGCCAGATCTTGAAATTTTCTCTGTGGATGAAGCTTTTCTTGATGTCACCCATTGTCAAAGTCTACTGGGTACACCGATAGAAATGGGGCATCTAGTGAAAAAAGCAGTAAGTGACGCGTCCGGCCTAACGTGCAGTGTAGGTATAAGCGGAGACAAGACCACAGCTAAATATGCCGCAAAACTTAATAAGCCTGATGGTCTAACCTTGATCGCACCTTGGGACGCTGAAGCGACCTTAGCACCACTTCATGTTACGGAGTTATGTGGGATTAACACGGGTACCGCCAGATTCTTAGCTCAATATGGTGTTATTAACTGTGGAGACATGAAGAATATCCCCATTAGCATTCCTGCCAAGCGTTTTGGTAATCTTGGCAGGCGACTTTGGTTAATGGCGCAGGGTAAAGATCCTGAACAGATCCAAACTCACGTAAACGCGCCAAAAACAATTGGTCACGGTAAGGTCATGCCACCACAAACAAAAGACCTCTCGACCATTCTGACGTATTTTCAACATATGAGTGAAAAGGTTGCGACCAGGCTACGAAAAAACAATTTCAAAGCCAGTCAATTTTATATTGGACTTAAGACCGAACAGGGCTGGTTACACGTCAAAGTTAAACTAAGCAATGCGACAGATGACGGAAAAACGCTATTCAAGCAATGCCAGCAATTCACTATGATGCAATGGCAAGGGCAGGGTGTATGGCAGGTTCAAGTTACGGCATTAAATCCTGATGGCGGTCTTCAAGGAGATCTGTTCTCAGATAACAAAGAAAGCCATCATAGAGATAAGCTCAATATAACCATAGATCAAATTAATCAGCGCTATGGTGAGTTCACAATCGCCCCAAGCAGATTAATCGACAGAAGTAGTATGCCCAATGTAATAGCACCGTCATGGAAACCGACAGGGCATAGGAAAACTATTTAATGTGCGGAGGCGTTTATTTTGAACATAATGGCGACGTTATTCGCCAGTACTTTCCTAACCCAAAAGCAGTACTTCCCATTAAAATGAAAGATGACAGCCTGATCTTACTTCCTTGGGGAAGAAGGCAAAACCAAACTGGAAGCTTGCCCCTGGGGGGCTGGGCAAGGTTAGAGTCAATTCACATGGGACGATGGGATAGGTTTTTTCCGAAGCCTGTAAAAATTCCTGTGCTTAGCTTTATGGAAAAAGACTTCGAAGGTATTCCTCACTGGTATGACTTAAACAAAGGGCAATACATCCAAGGATTACTGGCACGAGACAATAATGAACAAAGATTATATGTCGTGACTATTGAGCCTGAATTAGACGATGCCAATATTCATCGTCGTAGGCCAAGAGTAGTCCAGGCGGGTGAAAACAGAATGCTATAGTGTCAATTATTAGTTACCTTTATTCTCGGCATTTGATTTAATTTTTTCACAGACAGCTTTAGGGGCATCAATACGAAACACAACATTTTCCCCCTTCAAAGCTTCGACTGAAATCTTAATGTCGTCACCAATAATCAGTGACTTACCGGGAATACGCGTTAATATAAGCATTCTTGTTACATCCTTTCAACATTAAAAATACAAATTAAAGTTATCATCATGAAATCATAGTACCGCTTGCTTATGCAATAATCGTTACGACGCGATTCACGCTCGCATTTCGAACAATAACAATGTTCACGGGGTTGGCCATGCCTTTTCTAATGGCCCAAGTCTCAGTTGTACGTCGTCGCTCACCATCACGTAGCGGCGAAACAGGTTTAACAACCTCCCACTCACCGGATGTCATCAGTTTAGCCAGTCTTCTCCAGGATCGATCAATTGAAGGTATGGCCATTCGCTCGCTAAATCGCTCGACGGCGTGCATGGTTAAGTGGAGTTCACCGACATGTGTTTTTACAGGTTTATCGCCACAATCCTCCAAGGAGACGTCAATCACCTCTCCAGTAAAGTCTTTTACCCAGTCAAAGTTACGATCGGTTGAAATGACGGCACCATTAAACCGGACCTGAAGGAAACGTCCATGAACAATCATGTCGGCGTTAGTGGTGTGTTTTTTTTGTATTTTTTTGATACAACCAGAGCTGACTTTAATAATCAGGCCTTCGCCGTTTCTGTTTTCACCGACGAAACGTGAATGTAGCAAAATATGTTTAATGGCCAGAAGCTCTGCGAGTTTGGATGGATGTTCATGAGACCCGGTGACGTTAATATCGAGCGAACGCACTGAAGAAGGTTCCCCGCTGCCACCAGTTACTCGAAAATACACACGGTATTGATCCTTAGCATCTACCGGCTTCTGTTCAACGTAAGTTTGTAAAATAGTAGTCATGTTGTCTCCTTTTTGAATTAATGATGAATGACAACTCTATGAAAACATGAAAGCCGTATCACGCAAGAAGGACGACGAGGCTATCTGTAGCGTGATTGAAGGTACTTTGGATCATTAGACTGGCAACTGGTAGAAACATCCTTCGGCTCCAAAGTCTGGGATTTATTATTTCCAAATTATTCTGCAGTCCCAGCAGTCAGTGTTTTCACCTCCACCTCAAACAGAGGTAAAACTGTAGCAAGTGGTGGTGCAGTAATTATTGATGCCAACCAAGCCTTATTAGATGCGTTTGCCGTCTTAAATGGCGACCGAGAGATTGCAGATGCTGCTGAATCAACATTACCGGGTATCACTGGCGGTGTAGCTCAAGTCACCAACATTGCTACCAATGCCGTTACTGGTGCCATCTCTTCACGCCAAGACATAACGCGCGGACTATCATCAGGCGACACCTTTATGACCGACCGTCATTTCTGGTTGAAACCGGCGTTGTTGCACAAATCAGGAGCTTTATGTTGAAAAGAGGATCTGAGTATTATTCAGTACTCACCTAAGCAGAATTAAAATGGGACAATCACTCAGCAAGATCACCAATTGGTCAGCCTATAACAAAGCACTCGTGCAACGAGGCGCTTTGACCTTCTGGATGGATGAGTCAGTGATTGAACAATGGCATTGTCAAACGCATCATGGGAAGCGCGGTCGTGGTTACACTTATAGTGATCCAGTGGCTATCATCGTCGAAGCATCGCTGAAAATGCCATGTATCGAGTGAAGCAACTATTGAGTGCTAAACTCACGTTACGTCATTATGATAATCAAGTAACAGAAATAATGGCAGGACTGAGGGCCATAAATAAAATGAACAGCCTCGGCATGCCTGTTAGAAACGTAAGAGCTTGATATCTCATGGGGTTGGGGGTATTTTGACTAATGAGTTATTTGATCAACAACGCCGTGATATACTTATATTACTAAATATTATAATTCTAAGTGGATTAGATGACTACAGCACTTGCATATGGAAAGCCAAAACGCACAATTAGACAGGTCATAGTATTATCCAGCCTTCTAATTATGTCCGTCATTTTAACTGATGGAAATGCTGCAAACAATTGTATTATCGGCGATGGTACAACTGACTGTTCTGTCAAAATCCCCTCTGCCGATACGCTTACAAGTGGCATCCTCAATAATGGCGTTATTAATGGTGACCTTGCGGCGGGGGGAGGCACGTGGTCAGCATTTGATGGTAATGCTGATTTTAGCTATGGTATTGTCAATAATGGCAGCATGGCCGCTTGGGTAGATACTATTGGCAATAGACATCAACTAACGGGAGGAATAACCAATAATTTAGGAGCCACCATATCAGGCTATCACGCTATTGAAAATGGTAGCAACTGGACCATTGTAGACTCATCTTACATCGATTATATATATAATGCTGGATCGCTCATTGGCTTTAATCAAAATAGCGGCGCAGGCATAAGTGACGAGTTTCTAGGCATTCTCAATGCCGGAACAATAGGAACCATCACTAACACGGGCTCTATTTATGCAGCTAGAAACCTCAGTGTTAGTTTTGGTATTCGCAATAGAGGCACAATCACAACACTTAATAACGCTCAGGGCGCTGGCAATGTAAATGGCCCGTTAACCTTAGCTGGCGCTCTACCCCTGACTTACAACGTTATCATCAACTCACCTAGCTCATATGGTCAGTTGGTGGTTACAGATGGAGCAGGTACTTCTTCATTCGGTATATATAGTGGGTCCACGGTTACCTCTGGAACTTACACCTCGGTTTTAACAGGCTTAACTTCAGGTAATTTAACGAGCACTAGCGGTACGTTTGGATCATTAAACTGGCAACTAGTAGAAACCTCCACTGGCTCCAAAATTTGGGATTTATTATTCCCAGCTTATTCAGCACCGAGTGCTTCACTCTCTGTTTCAACGTCCACTTTTAACGAACATAAAACCCAAGCACGTGGTGCAGCAGCGATTATTGATGCCAATCAAGTGCTATTAGACGAGTTTGCCGACTTAACGGGCGACCAAAAGATTGCGAATGCAGCTGAATCTACTTTACCAATCATCTCTGGCGGCGTTTCACAGATAACCACCATGACGACCAATGCCGTGACCGATGTTATCTCTGCTCGCCAAAACATAACACGTGGCCTAGCATCGGGCGATGACTTTATCACTGACCGCCATATTTGGTTTAAACCTTTTGGTGGCTGGACAAAACAGGACAACCGTCAAGGTGTCTCCGGTTATGACATTGATAGTTACGGCTTAGCGATGGGTATAGATGGTGATGTATCGTCATCATGGAATGTCGGCGTTGCCTTTGCTTATATTAATAGTGATGTTGAAAGTAATCTAGTCGCAGGCTATCACACCATTGATATGGACAGTTATCAAACTAAAGTCTATGCGACTAACATGTTAGATGAAGTGACAACCTTAAACCTACAAGCCGGTGTAGGCATATCGGACTATGACAGCAATCGTCGTATTTTCAACAGTGATGTTGCTAATGCTGATTACGATAGTTGGAATACACAATTAAATGCTGAGCTAGAACGTAGCTACCAACTGAGCGATAAAACTGAGATGACGCCGTATGTGCATGCTGATTATAGCTACGTGAGTGTTGAAAGTTATAATGAAACAGGCGCAGGTGCATTGAGCCTTAACGTCGGCAATGACAGTGCTGATAGTTTAATCGTTGGCACAGGGGTTAAAGCAAACCATGCTGTATCAGATGTTCTATTGCTGATGAGTGATATCGGTATTGGTTACGATCTGATGACGGATCGTTCAAACTTAAGCTCTTCATTTGCAGGCGGTGGCGCTCAATTTACCACTGACGGTATTGAACCTGATGAATGGGTTTATAACGCAGGCTTTGGCGCTCAGTATAGTTTAGCCAATGGCACTGAAATCACCGCTAACTACGTGATTAATGCACGCCAAGATTATACTGACCAGTCGGTGAGTGCTAATTTTAGAATGATGTTCTAAAACTTAATTACAATAAACAATCAAAGGCACCTGCGGGTGCCTTTTTTGTGTTGAGGCGTTACACTGAGACCATGAACAATACATTAAAAAACGGAGTATAACTACTATGTGCGACCACTAAAAAAAGGTCGCATTCCTGACTTAAAAAGTGGGGAGCTTAATGTCTAAGTATTACAGTCTATTAGATTATAATTAACACTTACCCTCTATAGCAGAGGGTATTTCAAAGTAGCTTCAATGAATCGAGGTTCTTTTGAAATACAGCATTCCTGAGAACAATTTCACATTGTTATCTTGAAAAGTCAGCTAGACTTTCCAAAACTGGCCACAATTTCTAAGCAGTATTGCTGTTTAGAAATTGTCTGATAAGCCCATTGGTATTTTCATTTAAACCTCGCTCCCATGAGCTATAAGGATGTGCAAAATAAATGTCTGCATTGAGTTGCGAGGCAAGGTGTTTATGCTCAGCAAACTCTTTTCCATTATCTGCGGTAATGGTCAATGTCTTGTCAATATACAGTGTGAGTAAGGCTACTGTCGCTCGGGTCACCTGAGAGGCGTGTTTGCTTGGCACTTTCTGAATGAGGGTGAATTTAATACACGCTCAACAATAGTCACTAATGCACCTTGGTGATGTTGACCTATCACTGTACCTATTTCCCAGTCACCTGCCGTGATTTTTGTGCCACGCAGTCTGGACGTGCATCAATACTCACTCTATTTCTGATTTGACCTCGTTTATCTTGGCCATCATATTTTTCTTTCGCCGTTTATTGCTCTGCCTAAAATGAGTGTACAAATCACTACCGTGTCGTTTATCTGTCCAAACATGCTGACAAATTCTCTCATGACTGAGGGCAATTTTATTTTCCTTCTTTAACCAACCTGAGATTTGTTCTGGCTCCAATCTTGCTGGAGTTTATCATCCACAACATGTATGACAGTCATGGTGAGTTTTAGTGCTTTAGTTGCCTGTTGACGACTTTTATCTGATTTCGATTGCGCTTGTTTGGGGCGATATCCTCTAAGGCCTGTATTACGTTTTAGTTCTCGGCTAATCGTTAATGGGTATACGCCAATAATGTCCGCTATTTTGTTTTTCGGTGTTTTTAGTTTCAATAGGGCTTCGATCTGGTATCGTTGTCCACTGGCCAGTTGAGTATAGTGCATCAGGTTTCTCATCTTTGGTAGGATTAAAAACCTGCACTTTATCTCAGCTGGCCTTTTTCCGGTAAAAATGAATTGCATTTATTAGTTGAATCCAAGATATGGTGAGTAAGAGCAGATTTAATTTATAAATAGCAGGAGTAATACAGTGTCATTAGTAGATGAAATATCAGAGAATAGAAGGAAGATAGCATCTGATGGATACCCAATATCTCTTGGTGAAGTAGTTAATATGTACATTGAGGGTGATGTGGATATACATCCTGAGTTTCAAAGAATATTTAGATGGTCAGATACTCAAAAGTCTAAATTAATCGAATCAATCCTTCTTGGAATTCCCCTTCCTTCATTCTTTGTTTCACAAAGAGAGGATGGGATCTGGGATGTTGTTGATGGACTACAAAGGCTGGCAACAATTTTATCTTTTATGGGACTCTATAGAGACGAAAAAAAAATATTATTACCCCATCTGGTATTAGAAAAGACTAACTATCTTCCACATTTGCTTGGTGTGACTTGGGACAATGAAAATCCGCTACCGATAGAAGTTCAGCGTGACTTTAAACGATACAAACTTGACTTTAAAATAATTAAAAAAGAAAGTGATAACAGTGCTAAATATGATCTATTTCAAAGACTGAATACTGGAGGTAGCTCTCTTCAAGGTCAAGAAGTGAGAGATTGTCTACTGATAATGATTAACCCCAGTGCTTATGAATTTATAAAGGAACTTGCCGAGACTGCTGATTTTATTTCCTGTACACCGATGACTGATAGAAAAGAAGATGAGCGTTACAGACATGAACTGGTACTAAGGTTTTTTATATATAAAAATCTACTTTCCGACACTGAAAGAGCAAGTCAATATAACGATGTTGATAGTTTCCTAAGTACTGAGATGGCAGAAATATTTGCTGTAGATAGTGATTTTAATTATCACGTTGAAAGTCAATTTTTTCTAGAGTTTTTCTCAAAATTAAATGATTCACAAGGTGATGAAGCATTTAAATCATACGATGGAGTGCGTTACAAAGGAGGCTTTATTCTTTCTAGATATGAGTGGATTTGCTCATATTATTGTTCTGTAGATGAACCAACAGATGTAAAAATTGAAAACATAATCACTCTTTCAAAAACATTAGACGATATTACAGGGTTTTCTCAGGCAACGCGTCATGGCCAGAAATCATTAAACAGAACGGTAAATCTTATTATTTCAGCTAAACATCATCAATAAGACTGAGAATAATAAAATGGACTTAGTAGAAATAGATCCAGTTGACCGCTTTATAGATAGTTTAGAAGGAGAATTACTATTAAGAAAGCGAGAATTAACTAATGTATGGTTTTATTCTGCGCAGGAAGATAATACTCTGAAGAAGGAATCATTACTACGAAATAATGTATTGATAATTTATGCGCATTGGGAGGGATTTATAAAATCTTCTTCGATAAAGTATCTAAAATATATTTGTAAACGTGAAATTCCTTGTCAGTTATTGACGATAAATTTCAAAGCTCTCCACATAAAAAAAATAAGCAAGGGAACAACTGATAAACCTGAATGGGAGAGATTTTTAGAGATTGCAGATCAAAATTTTAATGATGTGTTTATGGTAAAAGCAGAATTTGTAATTGATACGGAATCAAATTTAAAAAGTGAAGTATTAAACAAGATAATTAAAACATTGAATGTATCAGAATTTAGATTAGCTGATAATATTTTAAAGTTGCTCGATAATGGTCTACTATCCGATAGGAACGCAATTGCTCACGGTGAAATGAAAAAGGTTCCATTAATTCATGTCCAAAGCTACCACGAACTCATTCTTGAGCTATTAGAGAGTTATAAAGATAAACTCATAGACATGGTGATATCAGAGTTTTATTTGGCTCCCCCCATGGAAGAAGTAATCGTTTCAGAAATAATAACCCCATAATTTAGACACTTTGGACTCATAAATATTGAACATTCTCGAACAAGCAGATTCGTTAAGAATAAAAGCAAACTCAACACTTAATAAAGATACAAAAACTGAATTGGGACAGTTTTTTACTTCAAGTCCAATATGCTTATATATGGCTTCTTTATTTGATGAGATTCGAGGTGATATGAAAGTTCTAGATCCTGGTTGTGGCTCAGGTATCTTGACAGCTGCATTTATAAATGAAGCATTACATAGAGAATCTGCACGCTCAATACATCTCGATGCTTTCGATGTTGATTCAGGGTTAAAGCCTTTTTTTGATGAGACATTTTCAGCCTGCCTAGGAGAAGCTCAAAAACATAATATTCAATTGACAGGCCAATTTAACTCAGAAGACTTCATTTTTAATTATTCAAAGTCATCTTCTAGTGATTACTCTCATGTGATCATGAATCCTCCATATAAAAAAATCGCGAGTAAGGGTGAACACCGAGAATCACTAAGGGCTGCTGGAATTGAAACAGTTAATTTATATTCAGCATTTGTAGCTCTGGCTATCAAGAAGCTAAAAGTCGGCGGAGAGCTAGTTGCGATTATTCCGCGTTCGTTCTGCAATGGACCATATTACAAGCCTTTTAGGGAGCTAATATTAGATGAAACTGCAGTTAGGCATATCCACATTTTTGACTCTAGGACTAAAACATTTGATGATGTTTTACAAGAAAATATTATAGTTCACTTAATTAAAGGTGCTGAGCAAGGAGATGTAACAATTACATCAAGTCCTTCTGCTGACTTTCATATTGATAAAGACAATATAAGTATCACAGCAACAGATAAAACGGTGCGAGTGGTTGAATTTGATTCAATTGTTAAACCTGATGATGAACAAAAGTTTATTCATATTGCTTCTAATGACCGCGATCAAAAAATAATTGATAGATTAAGTTGTTTTAATACTCAATTAAGTAGTTTAGGTATTGAAGTTAGTACCGGGCCAGTAGTTGGGTTCCGTTTGAAGAAATATTTGCTGGATATTTTTGAACCAGAGAGTGCGGCTTTAATATATCCGATTCATTTAAATGGGAATGTTGAGTGGCCAATGCAATCTAAAAAAGCCAATGCCATTTCTATTACGGATGATACTCGAAAGTGGTTATGGGCTAATAAGGGTAACTTTATACTTGTAAATAGGTTTAGCTCAAAAGATCAAAATAGACGAATTTATGCTAGCTTCTATGATGGTAGTATCTCTAGTGATTTAATCGGTTTTGATAATAAAATTAATGTTTTTCATTCATCTAAGGTTGGAATTGATGCCGATATTGCCCGAGGTATTTTTATTTATCTGAACAGCACATTATTGGATAAATACTATCGGTTATTTGGTGGGCACACACAGATAAATGCAACAGATTTACGAGTAATTCACTATCCTAGCTCCGACTCTCTTGTGAGGATGGGTAGAGAAGTAAATAATTTTGAGATAGATCAGAATCAGATAGATAGAATTTTAGAAAAGGAAATTATTAGAATGTCTGGAGATATTAATAATCCATTAGACCAACAAGAAAAATTGCATCAAGCGCTGGAAATAATTAAAGCTTTAGGATTACCAAGAGCTCAGCATAATGAGCGTTCAGCACTAACTTTATTAGCACTCACCAACCTTGCTTCTGGTGGTAATTGGCAAGAAATCGAGCCCAAGATGATTGGCGTCACCCCCATAATGGATTGGTGTCGAGATGTATATGGTAAAGAATATGCTGCAAATACTAGGGAGACATTCAGGCGACAAACCTTACATCAGTTCCTTGATGGAGGTTTGTGTGTATACAACCCTGATAAGCCAGATCGTCCAGTAAACAGTCCAAAAGCTTGCTATCAATTAATTCCAGAGACAATAACTGTACTTCAGCAATATGGCACTGAACATTGGGATACGACATTAGCTGAGTGGCTGAAAAATAAGGAAACACTAGTTGAGAAATATGCAATGCAAAGGGAGATGGAAATGATTCCTTTAACACTCGATGATGGAAGTGTTATTAAGTTGAGTCCAGGAATTCACAGTAAACTGATTCATGACATTGTTTCTGATTTTGGTCCCCGTTTTGCACCAGGCTCAGAGGTGATTTATCTAGGTGATACCGGCGCAAAAGAAGATTTTTTTCGAAAAGAAAGATTGGCTGAATTAGGTGTAGATGTAGATCGTAAAGGAAAATTACCTGACGTAGTTCTTTATTGGCCTGAAAAAAATTGGTTATTGTTAATTGAGTCTGTCACTAGCCATGGTCCAGTTGATGGTAAAAGGCATGGTGAGCTATCCAAGCTCTTTGAGCACGCATCACCTGGACTCGTTTATGTAACTGCATTCCCAGATAGGAAAGCTATGTCTAAATTTCTTGCTGATATTTCGTGGGAAACCGAAGTTTGGGCGGCTGATGCTCCAACACACATGATTCATTTCAATGGTGATAGGTTTTTGGGTCCACATAGGTAAGTATTATCTGATTTTTGATATTGCCGCAAGGTAGTCATTCTTATAGATTAAGATATCTGAGTAAGCATTCCGTTTCTAAGATGCTTACCTGATCCTGTGTAGTGATCAAATGAGAATACGTGTTCAACTGGTGCATTCTCGCATCGGCCAACTATTCGGCCTAGGAATCCAAGCTTAGACTGCATGGTATATCAGACGACAACTACCTTGGCCGGCCAAGTTAATTGTCGTCTAATAGTCCGGAATGTATATTCCGGCCAAAGCACTTTCTGGTTCTGATATTTATATAGCGAATAGCTTTACTAGTAATGATGATTTTGATGAAACGGCTGCAGATAAAGAAGCTAAGTTATTTGAGGCATTTTTATTGTCATTAAACTCGACTAAAGATAACGCGATTATGCACTTATTAAGAGAAGGAAGGTTTCAACTGCTTAATCTGAATAATCAAACAATTACGATATCCTTTGATGAAACCGGTAATCCGATAAGTGTTACCGAACAGGCGACATAGCCGTTCAACTAGAAGTTTACTGAGTCTTTTATAGTCGAGTATATTTTAAACCCTCCGGGAAAGACTTTTTCCCGTGTGGGATGAGGTCTTTCTCTTTTTAAGGAGAAGACAATGTATGAATTAGAATTAACCAGTACTGATAATGAAACAACGACATTAACCTTTGTCGATTATCAGCGGTTTGTATATGCGTATTGAGATGCAATGGCTAGTGGTAAGATAAAGTTAGTTAACGTGCCGAGCCGTATCGAGAACTTCTAATCAGCAACGGATATCCTCTTTATTATTTAGAGGGTATTTCACAATAGCTTCAGCACATCGAGGTTGCTCTGAAATACTGAATTCGGGGAAACAAAAGTTAGCCAGACTTGCCACAACGTCTAAGCAGATGTTTTCGCTATCTAAGAGGTCTTCTGGAGCGAGAAGCAGCTCTATTGGCCAAAAGCATTTGATGTCGTTTATTGGAAGCTTTCATATCTGCTATAAAGGCGCTACTTGGCGTTAGCTTAAAGAGAATATCCGTTACCTTATTCCCTTCAGAGGATGGTTTTTCAGTGAAAGAACGAAGAACGTCCCTATCCACTAAATATGCCATCGCTTTTCTGACGATATCCATCTTTCTGTAAGCTTCACTATGATGCAAAAGACCACTACATTGTTCAATATCTGAATAATAAATAGCGAAAGGTGGTGCCGTATGGCCTGCATTAAGGAACTTAGATGACAATAGCTTAAAGAGGTATTTATGTAGCTGGCTCTTTAAAGAAATCATAATTTCGTAGTTGTATTGACGGAAATCTAATTGTTCAATACCTTTACTAACCAGACTTGAAAAGCGAACTGCAGAAGCGGCGTGTGGATTTTTTAAATAATCTGTTCTATTTTGAATTAGACGCTCTAACAGAATTGAGCCTTCATGACTTGGTTCACCATTAATAGTTATAGTAATAGTGGCTTTTTTCATTATTTCTAAGGCTTTTTTAATATCGTCCATTGTACGATTTTTGCCTTGCTCTTTTAACTTGTCATAAATCATTCTCAAGGTAAATCTACACCATGAACCTTGATCGTTGGGCAAGTGTATTCCATGAGCCTGTTCTAAAAATAATCTTCTTAAAAGATCCTCTATGGACTCTTCTAGATCTGATGGATAATAATCTTTTTCTGAACCATCTTTTTCGGTGATTTTAGCAGGTGATATTTCAATAGTGCATTCATCACCATTCAAGGCTTTATAAGAGCGTTTATAGTTTGGTAAGCCACCGTAAGGGTTGCGCATACTAGCTTGAAGGCTTCTGTTAAGTGCGTACTTAGGAAATGAATCCCAGAGTGATAATAAGTTAGATAAATCACCTGAATTCTGGCTAGGTTTAAGTAAGTGTTTGAATAAATCCATTTGCTTACTTTCAGGATTTCCTTTCTTCCCAGAAATAATCTTGTTTAATTCTGAGTTACCGTCATTCTTGTTTGGTAAATTATTATCCTCGTAATCCTGTGGCATTTTTTAACCTAAAGTGAAATCCATAACAAATAAAAAGCAGCCTGGAAATTAACATGGCAAAAATAGGATGTCCAATAAAAGTTTACCGTCTAACAATGACTTTAGGATCTTAGGATTTAAAGGGAAAGGAAGGGGATGTTTCTTACAAATAATCAGTAGGTTACGAGCCTAAATCACCGCATTAACGATCACGTCGTCCCGTGCGCCCCCAATTACTGATCACCTATCACCTCATTAATGATCACTTTTTTTGCGCAGCCACCTCATTAATGATCACTTTTCTTAGTGGCCCACCGCATTAATGATCACCTTTAAGGTTAAATAGAGACATTTTTCTGTATGAAAAATAACCAATCCTGTGGATAAAACGCATTAGTGATCACATTCCTCCTGATTACTGATCACATTTCTCCCGATTACTGATCACCTTTAAAATGCAATAACTAACATTACTTGCGCTCTATAGAGATCTTAATAACGATGATTACTATCCTACCCTGTAAAAAAGACATATTTAGCTTCTTCCACCGCATTAATGATCACTCGCGTGCGGTTAAAATAGGTTGCTAATCTCCACATATAGCGGGCTTTAGGCTGGTCGCACCGCATTAATGATCACCTTTATGTGCAGTTAACGCCTTGTCGAAATAGGTAGGCTAACACACTGAAAAGCCTGATTAAGCGTAATTAATGGGAAGGATAGTAGCTAGAAACGTTCTTAACTAATACCTTGTCCACCGCATTTATTACCACCTAATCCCTATATATTCAATATGTTAGGTTCGTTAACTGTAAGGAAGTATTCCAAAATAAAGACATTGATTTAGCTGTTTGGAAATAATATTTCTGCGCATGATTAGTTGCTGTAATCGTATGTAAAAATACGAATATTTAGTGATGAAAAATTGGGGAAGTGGATATCAGATCGAATAAATAGATCAAAATAAGGGAAACTGTTTGACAGGAATGGTTAAAAATAATATAAAGGACACATAGATTTCTCACCTATCTTCTTTTAGATAGGTATGAAGTGTTTATCCGCACTTGAATGGATACTCAATTAATTATCTGCACGCAGTTAATTTAACTCAACTAGTGGTTTGTACGCACTCCACTTCCCCAACAGGGAATACTTCCCTGTTGGGGCTGGTATTCCTCTTTTATTTTTTTAATACCCAGAGGAATTAGCCATGACTGAATCTAACGAAGTAAACTTTGATAGCTGCTCTAATGTAGAACTTGAAAATACAATGCAATATCTTCTTAATGAATATGATGCAACACCTTTTCAATCTTCAAAAAGAGTCATTGAAGATGCAATAGAAGCTGTTGCTAACGTAATTCGTTTACGTGAAACTTCAGCTCCTACTCTTTCTTTAGTTGCTTAGATGTAACCAGACCTAGATCCCCACAGGGATTTAGGTTTTTTATTATCTGATCGGCAGCTTTTCTATCTTTCTTTACAAGTAATGCGTGCAGGAGTTCGTTAGACTTTTCTTTTATAAAAGCCTCATTATCTCCAGGTACGACTGTCATCTTTATTTCTTTCATTTGGGCTTTACTCTCATAAGGAGAAACAAATGGAATATATATTCAATAAAATACCAGAAGGACCAGCATTGTACGAGTTTTTAGGTGCAATCGTTGGTGTGTTTGGTGCAGCATTAGTTGCATCACACAGCGAATATGCAGACTGGGGATTTGTTTGTTTTTTAGTCTCTAACGTAATGTTTATCACCTTTGCTCTACAATTAAAGTTAAATTGGTTGTTGATTATGCAAGTAGTTTTTACCGTTACTAGTATTGTCGGGATCTACCAAGGATTCTTTAGCTAGTACTTTAGTATCACTCACCTTCGGGTGAATATTACCGCCTACGGGCGGTATTTTTTTGCCTTCAATATTGGTAAGACACGCATTAATCTGTTCAATACTTTCCTTTAGCCTTTGTTTTATGTCGCTGGCGATAAAGCGAAGTATATGCCAGCCATTTATAGTCAGTAAGTTTTGACGCTCCCTATCACGCTTAAAATCATCTAAATGTTTTTCATGCCACTGCCATCCATTTCTACTGCGAGTTTATGATCTGGAAAGGCGATATCTAATAAATATTTCCGACCAGGCACCAAGTTTGGGAATTCCTCGATGTACATTGGCCACTTTTGTTTGCAGGCAAGACTTAAAATAGCTTGAGGTTCCAACCCACGTCCTTGTTGCTTGAGTAATGCCTTGTTTTTTGCCTGTAACTCAGAAAGTTTAGTCTTATTTTTTACAATTCCAAGTTGAACGGCTTGTTTCTCTGTTAATCGTAAGATAGATATGCTTATTGAGTTTTTAGCATAGCGGCATGACATTTCAGGTTAACCAGAACACCTTCAATACCTATTTCAGGGGTGCTAGCAAGTAATTGGCGAAGCACTAGGGCGCGAATCTCATAGACGTCAGAAGGGGAAATTGGCACAGCAATTTGTGAGTAACCTTTACCGGACATGTTGAGAAAGAAATTCTTGCCTTGGTTTTTAACCACAAGATGTTTTGTATTGTCAGCCCCATAATTAGAGAGTTCACATTCTGGCAATAAGCCAAAGAAAACGGCCGCAACGGTCGGTAAATCACCTCGCGTAATTTGAAGTGCCATTTTCTTATCCCAGAGATAGGTTTTAGCTTGAGCGCCTGCAGGCGCACCTTCCACTCTAATCGTGTGGTGTTCGGCCTTTGTTTTGTCTAGGGAAAAGTAGAGGGCGGCTTTTCCACCATATATATGATGGCCAATGAACTCGCGTTTTTCAGTGTTATCGGTGGTTGAATTTTGATTTAGAGGGGCCTGCGGCGTGATTTGGGTATTTTGAGGCTGATTTTCCTGCCATTGCTCTTGATGTTGTTCAGTATGGTGCCATTGCGGTTCATCTTGAGGTGGTACGTTGTCAGCTTCATCATCACTAGGCGTTTCAGTCGCAAGGTGTACGAGAGTTTTATCACCTTTATAAGGGCTGATTACTTTAAGGAGATCCTGTCTAGCCTTTTGGTTACGAGGGCAGAATTCCAAAGCCTTTAGGAACATGCCATCTTTTTGGAAGAAATCAAAACCACGCTCAGTTAACCGTAACAAGATACCGGCGACGCTTAGCTGTTCGTTAGCAAAAGAAAGAGAGTGTTCAGTCATGATAATGCTCCAAAAATTAAGTAGTTCAGTAAGCCGGTGTTTAATAATAAGGTGCAACTGGCCAGCGGCTTTTCGTTAATACATAGTTATAATATAACATAACCACGAACACGCAACCTTAACAACGGGTTCCTTTCTGACGGTACTTTGGGGCTCTTTTTGTTTTTCTTTTTTCTTTTATTTTTTCTTTTTAATTCTATTTTGAGTTACGGCGGCGGTTTGGCTGTTAAAGCCAGTCTTTTTGAGGGTTACTTTCGGCAGAGCGACTTAAATATACCGGCAATAAGGGGCGAGACTTAACGGAGCAAGGGCGCGAAAAGAGGCGGGTGGCACTTCGTTTGGAAGAGAACAAGATAGTTAGCTTGCGTTGGTTCGCGGTTATGTTATATTAAAACATAGTTATTCAGGCTGGTGGGTTGGACTATGGACGAGCCGAGTATACTTTTAATAACCATGACAAGGAAAGCCGTAATGACCAGTAACAAAGATGAACGGTCTTCATTTTCTGAATTAACCGAAGAAAGTAGTGAGTCTCTCGATAAACCAGCTAGTAAACAGTTTGGATTTTAAATAAAAAGACGACGTAGATAACAAATGAACTGGATTCACAATGAAACAAGGTGACGAAAAAACTGCTTACAATGCAAAACAGCTAGCATCAATGGCATGGATAGCACGAAATAGTAAGACAAAAGAGTGTTATGCCTCGTGTAATGCTGATCCTGTATACGGAAGGGATGCATTAAAACAAATAGCTCAATGGCATCTTGATGGCGCGACAGTCGAACTGGTGACGAAAGAACTGGCACGAAAAGCCATGTCTGAGCCACCAGCAGATAAACCAATCATGCTGTCAGCATAAGACGTTGAGATTGACATAAGGAAATAGAACATGGAACTAGAACAACGAATGATCATCAGATTTAATGGCCAAGTGGAATTAAAACCGACGGAGCTTGAACCTAAAAAGGTGCATATTGATCACAGGAAATCTCTGGCGCTATTAGGTGACGTGATTACGGAGTGTGAAGACAATGTTAAGCCCAGAATTATCGGCATTGAAGGTGAACCAGGAGCAGGTAAATCTATCTTGGCGTTTCTGCTCGCGGAAACAGGTGCTAACACGGTGCTGATCCACGCACCCACCAACTACAACAATCCCACCAAAATTGGACTTCCACCAATGGGAGATCCGACGCAGACATTTATTTTTGATGAACCTAATTACGTGACAGACGCTTCATTAGATAATTACACTGCGATGATTGCTGATAAGAATGGTATTGGTGTGTTTTTATGCCAGAAATTAAGTGACCTACCGACCAGCGTGACGGATGCGATGGTGACATTAAAGTTAACGCGTGAAGGTCTTACAAGGACTGCATAAATGGCACACGACTATACCGTATGGATGGACAAGCTTAATGAGATCTACCGACCATTAGTCGATCTTAATGAAAAATTGGCCGATGCTGTCATCGATAACACCGATCATCCTCTATGGGTATACGAAGGTGTGAGTCGAGAGAAAATCAGTGAATTTGTTCAATCCTTAGAGTATCAAGATGATACTGCCGAAGGTGGTAGCACAACGTATTTACCTGCGGTTATTGGTGTGCCTGAAGCAGTCTGCAGTATTGTGGTGGCTATCAATACATTACGTTCTCAGGTGGCGGCGCTCCTTAAAGAAGCCGATAAAGAACGAACGCCTGAAGACATACGGTTAAGCCTGTATCTCTTGGACAAGCTTCAATTACGCCGTCTTAACCGTAAAGCGACAGCAAGACAGTTTGTTGTACTCGATGCAACACCACAAGCGATTAGTTTTATGTGGAATCAGCCTGTAATAACGAAGCGGCTATCCAAAGAGGAAGCGTTGACGGCTGTGAAGAAGCAAATTAATAAATACAATGACAGCGAAATACGAAACAAACTGCTGGTGGAAGAACGACTGATCGAAATTTTACCGGATGAAGAAGTGGTTGCTCGTGTATATCGTCCCACGATACAACCACGCGTAAATCTTATTCTTCATCATAAGCGGATGCCGGTAAGAACGGCTCTAATGCCACTCTTCTACCCTGCTAAAGCAGGCGATGCATTACCTGAACTGTCACCTTTACCAAAATCAAAGGTCATTTCAAAAAGAATCAAAAGATCAGATGCTCTAATTCAGAGTGAACCCTATGCGCCCATGATGCGGATACATAGGTATAAATGAATATATTTACTAACCCATAAGGATATAAAAATGTTACTAACTGAAGATTTTAATTTACCGTATTCAGGCTTTACAGCTATAGCAGATAGCCAATGCCGAGTAAGGAAGTTTGAAGGTCAGGCAAATGAACCTGATGTTGTGGCCATAACCACTCTTGTAGGACAAAGTGGTACCTCTATCACAAACCGTATCGAGGATATCTGCCAAACTCTTCGTAATGAACAACCATCCGTCGAACCTGTCTGGGTCGAACACTACCCAAAAGGGACGGGAATCAAGGGTGATGCCGACACCTTTGCCATTGTTACCTTTAATGAGCAAGGAACGCCAGAATGGACACCCGTTACGGAACATGAATTAATGAGATTAACGGGACTCCTAGTGGGCACGCTTTAATCTGTCTAAAAGGTGTGGAATGGGGAGTATGAGACTGTACTCCCTAACCTCATTCTGACAGGGTAAATCATGTGTTAGCTAACCTTGGTGCCAGCTCACATTCAAAAACATTGCTAAATAATCGGGCTAACACTGCATATGACATCGAAACGACTAAAACTCGCCATCAATAATAATACAATCTCTATTATTGATGAGCACTATATCGAGCGCCGAAAGCGACAGCGTGATCCCGCTTCACTAAGTATAGAAGCCGTAGTGAGATTCAGAACCACATCTAATCGTGAGCTGGTGGACTTTATATTTAACCGAGGAGGGCTATTTACTGATCCTGACGCAATTGGCGTGGCCAGATATCGCGGTCTAATTGGAGCCTCACTATCAAAGACAGAAGCGTTTGCACTTCTTGAGCGGCGAGAACAAGCGAAACGTAAACAGCATAAACACTTAACATTTGATGATAGAAGTTAAATTCCTTGACATAGTTTTGATGTGGGGGTAAAAATTGGAACACTTATCAGTACTTATCACTGATTGAGAATTGGTAGAAAGTCTTAATTTCTACTCTCAAACGTAGCAGTCACCTTGACTGTTAGAGTACCAAGAACATTTCTAGCGTATTCGCAATCGGCAATATCATTGCCGGAAAATAATCAAAATTAGCCTACGGGTTAACTTTTCATCTAGGCTGAGTGGTCACACAGCTTTTCATTTCATCTTTACCACCACCAAGAATAAGATAGCTGTCCTGTAATAGGATGGGTGTTGTGTTTTTGTGTGCGTGATATTTAGGAGTATTTTATGCCGACTAATCTTTCACAATCCGAAAAAACAGTTGTTTTTGAAGAGCTACAATCATTCATTACAGACAGCATAACGAATAACAACATTAAACCAAACATCCCCGTCATGATGACGATAATTCTGCATAGTCATCAGATGTGTATGGAATCGACAACCTGTACAGCACTGGTTTCTGAGTTTATTGAACGTCATCCAGAGGTACAGGCCAAATTAGCGTTAATGGCGGCATAATGGTGAATACCAGCCTTTCGGGGCTGGTTGTCATTCATATTGACATTTAATGTTAAGACGCGTAAAAAGTAACTATTCCTGTTAGTAAATTTATTTACTAACCTGACCGATAGCAAAACGGCTTTTTGCTCTCATTCAAGATGTTCCACGGAATATCTAGCATTACATTAGATTTAAGCTACGGTTTATTTCGATCCCCAATAACTAACACTCGATGTTAGACAAATAAAGAATCCATCTTCCACGGAGGATGGATAACTTTTTGCTGTTCCAGCAATCAGAAAACCTCCAACAGTACTTAAGCACATAGCGTAAATAGTTAACGTGGCCACGGCCATATTTTCTATCTACAGTATTTGTTTTCATGGGTAATTTATTACTCAATAAAGTGGCAGCCGAACACTCAACGCGGCACTCAATTACTGCTATGCCTTGCATAACAGCTTCACCATAAGGGTCAGATTTACTACCCTTATGGATAGTTCCGTCTGGTCCCTGTTTTCTAGGAGTATCAGATGAGCAACAAACAACCAATCCAAAACCCAAGTGACTTGCAGTGCGATAACGCATGGACATTCGAAATCCCAAACAAAGGGAAATATAGAATGTTTATGCTGGACAGTGAGGCAATGCACGACAGGCTATGGCTTCTTAGTAACGATTTTAACCAAATGAGAGAGAACGGTATTTTCACTAATGCGTTCAATGTGGCGTTAAATAACCACCCTGACGAATTAGCAGAAATACTCATCGCATTATCTCAAGTAAAAGGTGAATCGTTCGACATGAAATTTCCTCCTACTGGAGAAAATATGACTATGCAGGGGATGATTAGTGCTATGGCACAACTCATTCAGTACCAATATGGATTTAAAGAGGGGATTAAAACGGCCAAGCTTAACTACAAAAAAGCAGACTGGTCGGTTGAAGTCTTTCATCCTGGTACGGACTGCATCTTTAGCGTCAACATATCAGAGCCCATTCAGTCAGACGGTAAGAAATTGCCATTAAAAGTCTGGTTAGACGGGGAATATCCTGAAGTGTTGGCTGGATTATGTGCCTTGCTATCTTTAAGCATGGCGAAACGAGATTTATCACGAATATCTGTAATTTTGAAGGCTTTAATAGCCACCGCAGAGACTCATGATAAGCAGTTTTTTCATAATCAGATAGATGCTAATAAGGTCAAACGCTCTTCTATGGGTGCTTATATCTCATTCTTGGTATTACATCGCTATACGGCGAATTTACACCTTGATATGAATGGTAATGTCCTTCCAGAACACAACATTGTTGCGTTACATGGTCATAACACCGCCAACATTAAGCAGTTTGCTAGATGAGAGTTAAAAAAGGGTCGTTTAGGCGACTCTTTTTTTAGGAAGACTGATTCAGGATTTCTAAGAAAAGAGTTTCTAGGCTGAAATTTTATTTCAGCTTGAAACGTTTAGTAGTGACGTTAATCACTGCTCTCAATCGTACTTAGACAATGGGTTTAAGTATATTTTAAAGTTCAACCTTCCACGGAAGGCTTGAAACTCTTTTAGGAGAAATTGTATGACTGTAAATAAAGTAACTCTAGTAGGACGTCTTGGCGCTGATCCTGAATCTCGCACTTTTCCGAATGGCGGTACGATTTGTAATGTTCGAATTGCAACATCAGAAAGCTGGAAAGATAAGCAAACAGGTGAACGTAAGGAACGAACCGAGTGGCATCAAGTGGTGCTTAACAATCGTCTAGGTGAAATTGCACAGCAATACTTGAAGAAAGGCTCTCAGGTTTATATTGAGGGGCGACTTCAGACACGTAAATGGCAAGATCAGAGCGGCTCAGATCGTTTCTCTACTGAAATTATAGCTAACGATATGAAAATGCTGGACAGTAAAGGTGCTCAAGGTAGCGATGCTAAAAAACCGCAACCGGCGTCATCGACTGCTGGCCCTGATTATGGTGTGATACCTGACTATATGACAGAAGACGAACCATTTTAGTCCTTAAGTATTGTTTGATTTATGGGGTTGCTTTGCAGCCCCTTTCTTTAAGTACGAGAGGTAATTATTATGGCTAGTCAAAATTCTAAAGTAGTTGAAATCATCAGTAACACTGGTGAGATCACTAATTATGAAAAGGTGTCATCGCGTGTACCAAAGTTTCTTGAAAAGTATGGTCCTGAACAGGGATATGCCATTTTGAGTTCTTCGGTTGATGAAATGGAAACAACACCAGGTAAAAAAGCATTACTGGTCGAACTGGCAAGGCATGGCGATAAAGTAACTGCTGAGTTAGTCGCAACAGCATTGTTAAATCAACGTGTTGTTTTTAAGTGTCAACTTGTGGACAGAGAAGGGCGCGTACTTGCTGAAGCATCTGCTGTTAAGGGAATCGAGTTCCAAAAGAACTACGAATCTGGTGAAACAGCTGCTTTTCAAAGACTGATGGCTAAACTTGGTTTTGGTGGTGAAATACTTGATGAAGATGAAGAAGGAGACATGATTAGTCAAAATCTTAATTACTCAACAAGCACTGCATCAAAAGTTGTACCTATTGCTGAAGTAAGTTCGGTGGAACCGAAAGGTAAACCTGAACAAGCTAAAGTGGAAAGTACAGCCAAACCCAAAACTGTGATTAAAACTGATGCTAAGGCGCCAGTTAAACAACCTAACCCTAAACCAGCACCAAAAGCTGTTACAAGTGGAACCAAGAAAGTGGATGCTGATAAGCTCCAAATTGGCCTGCTTAGACAGTTAGCGATGCTGGCTAAGGTAAAACAAGTTGAGGTACCCGATGTGGAAACGTCGGAGGAGTTAAGGAGTGAACTTGCTAGACTTCACAAATTACCCATACCCCAATCTTAATTAGCAATACCCTAAGCCCCTATCTATATTTTATAGATAGGGGCTTTTTTATTAAAGTTATCCACAATTTCTGTTCATAACTCTGCGTATAAAGTCCAGAATAGACGATGGGGATTGGGCCTAGCCGGGATGGTTAATTTTTAGCCTGTATTTTTGTCACTAAATAAGTATTGACGCTACTACTTTTACTGTGTTATTTTCCTAAGCACTGCTACCTTTCTTGGTAGTGTCTTGGGTCTACCAAGCTCGATTAACCTTCCCCACGGGGTCGGTCACTATCAACGCCTCCGTTGATAAAACTCCAAACTAAACTTTATTAAATTAGAACAAAATTCTTTCGTGTGTCTGTGCGTTTATTTTTCGCGGATAGACCAAAGAATTTCATGTCTGTATTTTTTACAGGCAGAAAGCGGAAAGCTGACCGTTTAATCAGCACTCACACCCTTCAGGGCGCATATTCAGACGCCCTTTAGGGAGTGTTGTGGATCTGTTTCTCTGAAGGCTTTTTAACAAAGGAGATTCATCATGACACAGCACCAACAACTTAAACGCTCAGAAGTTTTACGCGATATTGGCATTATGGCTAATGGCGCAGAAATTTCTAAGCTTAAAGTGACTAAAAAACGTAAACAAGTTGCTCGTGGACTCGCGTTTGGAAGTCAGGTCTGTATTATTCTTGAGCTAGGGAGAAGGGTAGTTGGATACCGTATCTTTGGTAATAAGAATAAAGATAAAGTGAATGAGTACATTCATTTGTTCTTTTCTAGTGGCCAAGTGCAAGGGGAGGATTGAATATGATTATCAGTCCAAGTCAAGTACTTAAAGGTCAGACCTGCATGAAGCAGGTTTTTTTTCATTACGAGCTAGGAATAAGACCTAATATAACCAGTGCCAATTTAGCGTTTGGTAAAGCAGTGGACAGTTCAGTAATGGATTATCTAGCCGCTTTATCAACAGGCACATCGCTACCATCAATGGAAGATGTCTTTTTAAGACATTGGAAAAAAGAAACCTCAATACCGTTGGAATACTCGGCTATCAAGTCAGAGAGCAAGATGTTAGACATTGGGGTGAAAATGGCATTAGCGTTTCCTGAAGCATGGGAGAAATCAGAATTAATGGTTTTTACTATGCCGGATGGTTCGCCTGCATTGCAGGTTAAATTAGCGGTCCAAATATCTAAGCAAGATAGTTTGCGAGGGTATTTAGATTTGATAGCGTTAAATCAGGAAGGGAAGGTCGTTATTGTAGATATCAAGACAACTGGTGTTGAATACGATGACATTTACACTCTCCAATCTGATCAACTAACAGCTTATCAAATTCTTGTAGACGCTCACGCTGATAGATTAGGGGTGGAACGTGCTGATAAGGTCGGTTTTATGTGTTTACACAAAAAGACGGAACCTGTCATACATCAACCTCAAATAGTGGAGAGAAGAAGCCAGGACAGAGTTCAGGAATATCTGGATACCTGTGGGTGGTATATTGAAGACTATAACGCGGGACGGTTTAACCGTTGCTCGTTAGGTGCATTTAATAGCCCTTGCAAGATGTGTGATTTTAAAAATCTATGCAGCAGTGGTGATACGGATGATTTGATTATTCCTGACAGGGCAATTGCCCCGTTAAAGTTAGTAGCATAGGAGGCCAATATGAAAAATACTTCACACCAAATGGCCTTGGTATATGACCTAGATGTAATTGAAGGCGATACATATAACGCAGACAAAAAGGTGCCGGCTAAAAAGCGGTTCAAGAAAGTAGGCGAAACAGTCACTAAGTCACAAGCATCACGACAAAGGGCTTTTATGTATAACCTGAGTACATCACAAGGGACCATATATGACGTACATTCCGATGTAACCGCTCTTAAGGAGTGGGTAGAGGAAGTTGGCGTCGATGCGGCTCACCAAGAACTCATTATCCAAAATTTAAGTGTATTGCCTGATTGCAGGAAAGGATCAGCTCAATATATAGACATTATGGATTGGATAAACGCTCCCATTATTTACAACGACGAACCGTTTACTTTTGCAACATGTTGCAGGGTGATAGGGATCGAAGATGCAGAGATATGGCGAGAACAATTTTTTAGCATGTGGGAAAAGATTAACTCTTAACTGCTAAATACTTTTTTAAACCCTTTGGGGTGGTTATAAACACCATCCCATCAGGGGTGGTGTTTTTCTAATTTTTGGAGAAACACATGAAAAAGCAACAATATGATGTAGGCGAAACTTTTGGCATTGAAGCAGCAAAAGGCAAGGGAATAACTATTACTGGTTTTGAACCTGGCTCGATGTATGTTCCTGAAGTTGAACCTAACTATCAATTTGATAATTTAGTTCTCCGTGATCTCACGATCTGGTGGAGCATGATCCTGTCGGGAGAAACAAACGATGGTATGTATTTATTCGGTCCAACGGGCTGTGGTAAATCATCAGCGCTTGTTAATTTCTGTGCATTATTGAACATTCCCATGTATGAGAAAACAATATATGAAGGAATGGAATTTGATGTCTTGATAGGACGTACTGAAATTGTTGGGGGCGACACCGTGTTTTGTTACGGGGTTGTACCTTTAGCGATGGGGGTAACAAATGAACCTGGCATACTACTGCTTAACGAGATTGACCGAGCAGATGAAGCAGTCTTAACTGGACTGTATGAAGTATTGGCAGGTAGACCTTTAGTTTTGGATGCTGGTGGCCATGACGTGATTAAGGCCCAAGCGGGTTTTGCGTTTTCAGCCACGGGTAATACCAACATGGCAGGTGCGACGGATGACTACAATAATGCCAAACAGCAAGATATGGCATTTGTTGACCGTTTTTGGAAAGTTCAAGTTGACTATCCAGCACCAGAAGTGGAACTAAATGTACTTAATAAAGTGGTACCTGAGTTATCTACCGCGTTAAAAGAAGGTATGGTGAAAGTCGCTAATGACGTTCGCGACCTTCATACGAAAGGGGATAACCGGATACCGCTTACTATGAGTACAAGGTCATTGATCCGGTGGGCAACGATGACAAAGGCTTATTCATTTTTAAGTCAAATGGGTGATTCACCTGTAATCTATGCCTTAGATAGGTCTTTGCTGAATGTAGCAGATAATCCTACTAAATCGGCTATTACTGAAATCGTGCGACTGCATTTAGGGGGTGACGTGAACATGTCATCTGTTAAAGCAGGTAACGGGGGTTCTTCAAATGATTGAGGAATATTATGACCTCTACCGCATGGAGAGTACTGGTGGCAAGGGAACAAAAGATTGGGCGATTAAAGTGTCTGGTACTGGCAAGGTTACTGTTAAATTCGGTAAAACCGGCTCAAAACTAGCAACACAGGAAATCCCATCTACAACCCCTGATAGCTTTAAACGTGACAAGATCCAAGAGAAAACAGGAAAAGGTTACGAGCTGATAGGTCGCTTTAAGATAAGTGATACTGGAAAGCTTACTGCTATAAATAATGATGAGAATCAAACGTGGAATCTCAACAAAACAAAGAGCGGTCTTGTTTTGGACTGTCTAAAGCAATTTGCTAAAGACATCAATGAATTCGAGTTTGAGTTTCAGAGCTTAGAAGCTGAGTATAGCCAAGGTGAAACGGGCGTCATATTTCGATGTGACGGATATCTCCCTAATCGTGGTTGGACTTTGGCCATTAATAAAGGCCTAAGTTATCTAAGTAATGGACATGTTGTGGGGGGGGGTCGAATTGACCATCCCATGCAAACCTTAATCCTTGCGGCTTTGGCCAATAGATTAGATGAAGGGGAGCTAACTGCAGTTTCATCTAAAGGTGCAAATTCTGAAAAGAGTTTAATGCCTTCCAAAAAGGGTTTACCGGATGATTTTGTTCAATCATTATCATTGCCAGTAGATTTAGTAAGAGAAGTGGCTATGGCGACGGGGTTAATGCCGAAGCCAGTAGCGCTTTTCAAAAAAGGGTTTGAACCTATGGGAACAAACATTTATTTTTAACACAAGACAATCAAGCCACTCTCCATTTTTTGGGGGGTGGCTTTTTTGTCACAGTATTTATCGTTTCAGCTGGTTGCACCTTCAGCGTTATGATGTAGTATTCATATAAACAAATATTCACGACTGACACCAGATAATTGCGAGATGATGATTAAAGATATTAAGTTTATACGTGAACGACAACAGCATCTAATGCCCGAAATCATGCGGGAGCTTGCAATAGAGCTCTCGACCATCGAAAGGCCTGACAAGCTCAGCCTAAGCAAGTCTGAGTATATTAAGGCGTGGGTTGCAATATTTGATACTGATTTTTTGTGTAATATCACTAATTATGAGTATTATTCGGCAAAGCTTTCACGAGCCAACATACTGCAATTAGAGCGAGCGTTTGAGTGGACGCTGACACATTTTGCTGAATTAGATCTGGGCTGTAACATGAAGTGGCTGGGAGTTACATTAAGCATTTTAAAGTTTACTAAAAAAGAAGAATTGACTACTGAACAAGAAAATCAACTTATTTTTGTGAATATAACCGATACACTCTGGTACGATTACTAATCAAAAAAGTGACAAATTATTAAAATGGAATTAACGGTAGATTTTACGAGCTTAAAAATTGCTGTGTTACGAATGAACGGTTACAGGGTAGACAAGATAAGAGAAGAATATATTGCCTTTGCCCCACAAAAAGAAATGCCAGATGACCATTTTAATTCTGAAATTGAAGCATGGCGTCATTTAATAGCAACATGGGATCAACAGTCGTAACGCCGTATTAATAGTAATGCCCCCCCCTAGAGCGTCCGTGTACCACTAAAAACGCTTCTAATACGAGTAAAACAGATTTAAACACACAAGAACATTGTCAAAAAGAAGAACCCAGCCAAAGCATCCAAAAGAGCCGCTAAAAAGGCACTCAGAAATAACCGCACAAATCACATATCCGGTTAACCATCGACAATACCAAGCCATCACATATAAGCTATTGACCACACTATAAAAACAAGGTGGCACTATGAGCGATTTTCTTATTCGGTTTAATGAGTACACAGTCCACACTCGACAATGGCTGGATGATCATGACCGCGAAACTCAAGTTATTTTAGCGAAAGCAAAAGAAAATGATGTACACCCGAGATGCGAGTGTACGAAAGCATCACCTTCTTTCTATATTGCCAAGCGAAGTAAATTTTATCTAGCTAAAATGCCAGGAACAGGAAAGTTACATAATCCTGCTTGCACATCCTTTGAATTAGATGGTGATGTTAGAGGTTTAAATGCTTATGAAAAAAGTGTAGTCAAACTAAACAGTGATGGTATGTTAGCCATTAAGATCCATGCCCCTTTTTCACACAAAAGAGTAGATCGCAATGAACGCGTAACATTGGGCAGTAACACAATCCCTTCCGTTCAGGCTCAACATCAAAAGCAAGAAGCTATGTCGTTAAGTGCATTGTTAGCGATTTTATGGGAGCAAGCAGAGCTGAATCGCTGGTATCCATTATTTGCAGGTAAACGTAGTTGGGGTGTAGTCAGGAAAAGGCTTGCAGAAGCGTCAGAAAATATCGTGGCCAAACGAACACAACTCAGTAGCATCCTATTCATCCCTGAATCATTCAAGCTAGACCGTAAAGATGAAATAGATTCACGTCGTAAAGAACGCTTCAATAGCATTATGAGACATCAAAACGGCAAGACTCAGTACATGGTCGCCATTGGCCGGATACGAAACATCGAAGTTAATGATAAGTCAGTTTCTATTCGATTAGCCCAACAGGGTAATAACGTAGTGTATTGGGGAGAAAAATTCATCGCAACGAAAATTGAATCATCAGGCTGTATGGATGTATTAAACGATGCTGATGATCAGAAAGTGATGGTGATCATGATTATTAATAGGGATGATCGTGATGCATTAATGATTCGTGATATTGGTTTTCTGCAAATTGACGATCATTTCTTACCGTCTAAAACCGCTGAAGATGTTGTCATAACTAAAGTACTCATTGAGGGTGAGCGTGATTTCATAAAAACCATGCCTTACGATACAACGAATGATAATGTTTACCCTGATTTTATGTTGCTAGATACGGGCTTAAAACCTACCCCTTTAGCAATCTTCCACGCCTTTGCTTCAGAGGACACCCTTGATGCAAGGCATAAGGCGAAAACGCGATGGGAGGCTGAGTACAATACTTCATGGATATGGAATATTGAGCATCATGATAAAACCTATCCAAAAATACCTTTTAAGCAAGAAAAATAATAACTTGCGTGGTACAGGTGAAAGCGTTATATTCAACATATAGAATTTCTGCCTAGTCTTTTTTAGATCTAGGTGAAAGCTGGTACTGACCCAGTTCAACCGTCAGTCTCAACACCCGAATGGGGAATATTACTTTCCCATTCGGGGAGATAGTGTTTCCGATTCGGGTTTTTTCGTTTTTAAAGGAGAAAATCATGGAAGCACTAGATCAAACAGTCTGGTTAAACATTAATTACCGTACATGGCAGGGCAAAAAGCAGCTATCCCGTGCGGAAATCATTAAGTACTCTAACCCAGACGAACTCCCACCCGAAGACTTAATCACACCTGGTAGCAAAGCGATTGCCGATCCTGAAGGTTTAAAGAAAATCACCTCTCTAGGAAAGAAAATCAATCGGGAATGTGAAAAAGTCTGTGTCAGAGCCTTTGGTGCTTATGGTACTTCTAATGAAGCAAGTGAAACATTACTTGCCAAGCTAGAAGGCTACAAAAAAGAGCATCAAGACTTAGTATCTGCTTACTTGGATTCATACGAGCAATCGAATGAAGAATGGATGGCCGCTCACCCACAATGGGAAGCATGGCTTAGACATTCAATGTTAAGCAGACAAGAGATAGAGTATCGGTTTAAGTTTGAAGTTCAAGCTTACAAAATCTCAAGCGGTGGAGAAGGCACTTTACTAAATGACGGACTACAAAAAGAGCAGAGCGGTTTGCTTGGTACGTTGTTTAGAGAAATCGAAAAAATGGCTGATGATGCATGGAGCTTTTCTTATGAAAACAAAGAAAAAGTATCTCAAAAAGCATTACGGCCAATACTTACCATCAAAAATAAACTTGAAACATTAAGCTACATTGATGGGAAAGTATCCGTACTTGTGCGACGCGTAAAAGCTGTATTAGACGCAATGCCAAAATCCGGTTTTATCGAAGGTGCAGACTTATCGGCAGCATGTGGGCTGTTAAACCTACTAAGTTCAAGCAATCGTATGAACGCTTTTGCTAAACAGGCACACACAGACGCAACCGCGACGGTAGTTCCAGTATTAGATGATGATGATGACGTTGAAATTGAAGTTAGCGAAGTTTTACCTTTAGATGTAGCAGAAATGCCAAAGGTTGACGAAACTGATGAATATGACGATGAAAGTGAGGTCAGAGAAGAGATTCCACAAGTATTGTCACCAGCTAAACAATCTGTATCCCCTGCGGCATACTTTTAATTTAATAGGAGAGAAATGATGACTCAATCAGTTTTAATTCAATCACTCCCTATTATTGCGAAAGCATTAGGGAGAAATATGGGTGTGCGTGTTGAAGTGAACGCAGGCAAGGCAAGAACGGACGGTAACGTAATTTACTTACCGGAGTTGCCGATTAATGATCCCGGTGTGGAAACATTGGGATTAGGCCTGTTAATTCACGAAGCGGGACACATTCGTTACAGCGACTTCTCTGATAACTTTTATCGTAATTTTACAGCGTCTAAGCCTTTGGCTAGATCAATGTCTGGTGCGATGGAAGATATCAGAATGGAGTTATGCGTTATCAGAGATTATCCTGGTTCGCGTGTAAGGCTGGAAGAGTTGATGGCCAAGTTGGTCAATGACGGTTTCTTTACAGCCTGTTCTGATAACGGAGATCCCTCCTCGGTATTGAAGGGATATGTGTTGTATTTCCTGCGAGCGTATGTTCTCGGACAGTCGGCATTGTCAGCGTATGCTGATGGCGCCCAAGCACTAATGGCAAAACTTGTAACACCATTAGCTATGACACGGATTAATAGTGTTATAGCAAGGGTAAGTAGCGCTAATAATGAGCTTGAAATACTGGCGCTAGCACAGGAGCTTACTACTGTGCTGGAAGAAGAGGTTAAACGCCAACAACCGCAACAGGAACCTTCTCAAGACACTGATGATTCAGATGACGAATCAGATAGTTCTGACGAGGCTACCAGTCAAGGGAGTAATGAGGATGATAGTGATGACTCGCAAGATAATTCACCGTCTAACTCGTATTCTCAGGATGATGGTGATGGCTCACCGCAAGGTGGGTCGCCAGACTCAAGTGATTCAAGCGATGGACAGGGTACTCAGTACTCATCAGAGTCTAACAATGACGATATGAGTCAAGAGGAACTTGAACAAGCTATACAAGCCATGAGTGAAATGCTCGAATCAGAAGATGATTCAAGTACGGGTGATTTGAGTGATGCATTTGCATCATTGGTATCGAAGGAAGTAGATGTTGCAGCGAAAGAACGGGGTAACTATCCTGTGAACTCAGTTGAAACGACTGTTTCAGATGTCTTTACCGCCTCAGATCATCAAAAAGCATTGGATGAGGCGCAAGCCGCAACCTCTGCTTTGCGTACTCGCATGATCCGACTGGTACAGTCCAATGCTAAGGCAACACGTAAAACGTCACGGCATGGGAGAAGACTTAATGATCGAAAAGTAAATCGAATTGTTGTTGGAAATCCTTCAGTGTTCAAATCGATCAGTAAAAAGAAAGCGGTCAATACTGCAGTACAGATATTGGTGGATGTGTCTGGTTCCATGCAAAGCGTAATGGAGCTGGCAATGAAATCATCTTTATCAATAACAGCAGCATTGAAAGCAATACCTCACTTATCGGCAGGTACAGCATTATTCCCAGGTTATTTGAATAGCGCTGTAACTGTGATGACTAGTCATGAACAAAGTGTTCAGAATACGGCTGGTTATTACCCGAAAGTAGTTGATCATGGTTTCACACCATTATTACCTGCTTTAGTCTGGTCTGGTGACACACTGCAAGCACGAAAAGAATCTCGTAAGATTCTAATTGTAATTACAGATGGTGATCCAGATAGTAAAAATGACTGCGAAGATATGCTCCAACGTCTTCGTATGGGCGGTATTGAAGTCTATGGTCTTGGCCTCGGTGTTGCGCATAAAACAATGAACGATCTGTTTGGTGCGAACAACGCGGTGGTGATAAACGATGTAGGGGAGTTAGCACAAGCAACCTTCTCTTTATTGGAGAACACCTTATACAAGGCGGCATAAGGGGCATAGACCTCACAACACATTTAGTTTAAACGCATCCATTTCAGGTGCGTTTTTTTTTGCATCAAATAACCGCACATAATCCATATCCGGTTAACGGTTGAAGCTCGCGGGTAAACACCTTTTAATACGCCCCATGAGTAAAAAAGACTATCTATCAGCCACTACTATTGCCCAGAGCAGCTTTTGTGAGAACAAGCTAGCACTTGAACAAAAGTATGGAAAACAAGAAAGCGATATCGAGCAAATAAGACGACAACGAGGTGATGAGGAACATTTACGGCATCACCTTGAGGCGCAACGCTACGGCAAAAATAAAGACGGTCGATGCTTTATAGCTTCAGAAGTGTATGGACCTGTATCCGATGAAACTAACGTGCTTAGAACCTTCAGAGATACGGTGTTACTTCCTAAATCATGGGGTAGAGCATTAGTTTCTGTGTATTACGACATATCACCAGCCATCGCCTTAGTAATTCGTAAAAACCCGCTTCTAAAAATACCTACAAAATGGGTCTTAGACATTGTTATAAGAGGGGTAAAACGATGCTAACCGACTGGCTACCATTGGCACTTATATTTCTATTTACTTATGCCCTTATCGGCATCAATTCGGTAAGAAAAGAGAATAGACGAAAATGGTTATTAGTCGAGAATATGCCAGAAGAACTCCGCAACGCCAAACTAGTGGCGTCGGAAAAGTACTTCTCATCAGCCCATCCAAGAAGGATGCACGGAACACTTGATCAGCTTTATAGATTAACCAACAAGTACCACGCCTTAGTCGATAGTAAAACGCGATCTAGGCACACGGTATACAAAAAAGACATTGTTCAATTGTCCGTCTACAAAGTAATTCTAGAGCGTAACGGCTTCAAAATGGCCGATTACGCTTATTTCCGTGTGGTAACACCCAAGGGTATCAAGTACATCAAGGAGCTGTTACTTACCGAGGAGGAAACGGTGGCTGAATATGACAACGCAAAAAATGTATTAACCGGCAAAAAAGAGCCTTTAACAGTTGAAAACAAACGTATGTGTAAAGGCTGTAGCCAGCAACCTAACTGCAAAAAATGGCAGTACACGGACTAACTAGGAGAAACCATGCAGATAGATACCAATTTAGTACTAACCATTGCGTCAGGGATTGTTCTGGCATCAATAGTCATGTCGCTAGCCACATCACTATTCCATTACTTCATTTACAAGATATCAAGCTTTAGTTTTGGTATCTGGAAAGCAGGACCAGATGACACTAGCCATTCTATGTCATCCAAAACAAAAAATAAGGGATAGGAACCTCATGACAAAAGCATTAATTACAGCAGTTTTCACACTTCTTATGGCAAATGCCATTCATGCTGGCGAATACATCCCGTCAAGTGATGATGTGTCCGTATCTGACAGGGAGGTGAGGTACACCTACAAACTTGCTGAAACAACTGAAGAACTAAAGGTTCGTAAAATGGCCTTGCAAAGAGCGAATATCGCCGCAGCTAAAGCTAAAGTTGAAGCCGCTAAAGTTAAAGTAGAAGCCAATAAAATAAAAGTACTTGAAGAAAACAGACAGCAACTAGTAATTAAGAATACGTGGGTAATTAAAAAAGGGGATACGTTGCGAGAGGGCTTGGACGGATGGCTTAAGAAGGCGGGATGGAACTATTTATCTTGGCAGTCCAGCAAGGAGTTTCCAGTTATTGTTGATATCCGCGTTCAAGGTTCGTTTCAAGAAGCGGTCTCTACTGTTCTAAAGGCCTATCACCGCTCTGGAAACCCATTGTACGGGTGTTTGAAGCAGGGTAATCGAGTGCTGGTGGTCGCAGATATCCCATTAAATGATAAATGTTATTCAACCAATAATGTCAATACTGCAGGTAACTCATAATGTCGCACAAAACACTAACTGTAACAGCCCTTATCGTCACCTTACTGTCAGGATGTGCCAATACAAGACAGGCCATGACTGATAGCAATGACCGTATAGATGACAACATTAAACAGACTGCGGCGGCAAAGGAGGGCTTTGCAATTAGAAAAAATGATGTTGTCGTTCTTAATGATACTGGTGTATGGGTATCACCAAAATCTTTTCCGACTGCTGTTGAAAAACCGGCGATTCTGAGTGAAAAAATATTGTTATCAAAAGGCTATATCGGTCTGGATTCAATATCAGAAGAAATTACTCGCAGACTAGGTATCTCGGTTAAGTTGGGACCGGAAATAATTCTAACAATGAAGGCAAGCACTTCCACGAATGCCGAGACAAGTGGCTTGACGAGTGGGGATACAACGTCGAGCACAGCTACTACGACAATGCCCACTGAATCACTATCCCCAATTGATAAGTCAATTTATTACACCGGATTGACCTACACCGGTTCGCTTGAAGGATTGTTGGATGTGCTTTCAGCACGTATGAATATCAGTTGGGAGATTAACCCTCAAGGCGATTTAAAAATATACCGGTACCTAACAAAAACCTTTGTCATTGCGGCACCGCATGGTGAAAGTGGCTTTGACGTAGGTAGCGAATCTCAAGGCACAAGCAGTACTAATAGTAGCGTAAGTAGCTCGGAAGGTAGCGTTTCAGGTTCCAGCACTATCTCTTCTCGCACGAATAGTAAGCAATCGCCTTGGGATAACACAGCGGAAGCTGTAAAAGCATTTTTATCTTATGAAGGCAGAGCGGCTATCAATGAGGCGGCTGGCACAATTACCATTACAGATGTGAAGCTCGTTGTTGATAGGGTGGGTGAGTACATTAGCCAGCAAAATGAAAATTACCTAAGACAAGCGGCTATCTCAGTGACTGTGTATTCAATCGAAAGTACAGATGATATTGGTTATGGTGTGAACTGGGGTCTTATCTATAAAAAACTTACCGACTATTCGTTAACTACAGCATCGCCTGTAGGTTTGTTGGGTGCTGGCGCTGGTTCGGTATCAGCATTAATACTAGAAGATCCAACCAAAAACAGCACGTTCGCTGGTACAAATGCCCTATTTGAAGCATTGCGAACTCAAGGCAAAGTGACGACCGTGACATCAGGTTCAGTATTGGCTCTCAACCATCGTCCATCATCAATAAGACTTGGATTGTCAGAAGGGTACTTGAAATCGAGCTCAACAACGGTAACGGCTAACGTAGGATCAACAACGGCTCTGGAAGATGGAAGGGTAGATACTGGTTCAGTTATGGCCTTACTTCCAAATATTATTGACTCTGAACGTCTAACCCTTCAAATGAGCATTAATATCAGTGCGTTAATAGGACAGATTAGAGAGTTTAAGTCAGGTGATAACTCTCTCTTTGCACCTAAAAAATCAATTATGGAAATTAACTACCCTGTGTCGCTCAAAACTGGTCAAACGCTGGTATTGGGTGGTCTTGAGGATAACTCTGACAGCAATAATGCAAGGAGCATGGCCGACTCTGCATTGCTAGGTGGTGGTAAACGTAACATGACGAAGAAAACATCCATCGTCATCGTTGTGAAGTCAGTGATTCTTTAGGATTAAATAGTTATGAATATCTCTATTGAGAAAGGGTCGGTACTAACAGTAGGACTTGAATGGGTTGATTGCACAGCATCAACCATCAAGCCTGTCATAGCTGATTTTGTTAGCAAAAATCAGGGCTACGGCATAACCCTAACCAATGCTACAGGACAATCTTCTGTTGGTAGCACAAGTGAGCGCGGTCAGTATTCAGCAGCAGCCATACTCGCTCAATATAAGCATAACTGTTTATGTGTACTGTCAGATAAAGATGGCTGGTGGATAGCCGCCTGCATGGATAGTCTACCCGCTAGTGACACGTGGCTAGCGACCGAAAGCGAAGCTATTGCAGAAGCACAGGCATTGATGGCTGTCATGGGTGATATGGATATCCTTGGCGACTCAACCTTCTTCGAAAAAGCCTTTCCTGAAACGACAATTATCTCTTTATCCTGGGAGAAATTGTTTTCTTTAGCTGATAAATCGTCACTTAAAAAAGTAAAGATTGCTAAATTTGGAGGAAAAACCAATTTTAAGCAATTGCTACTCGTTGCGTTATTGGCTCCTGCAATATATTGGATGTACTTTACTGATAGTGAGCCTGAAATAGATCCAGCATTATCGTGGGAAGAGACTCATAGAAATGAAGTAAACAGCATATATACCCTTTACTCTGCGACGATAAAAAACAATCCGTCGCAAGTTATAACTAATTATATGGATGTTATTTTCAAATATCGCATCAGTATTGCCGGATGGAGTCTAGGCGGTGTGAACTGTGCAGAACAGCAATGTAGCTTGAAATGGACTTACAGTAACGGCGCAGGAAGTTACGCCGACTTTAGACAGTCCGTGACAAATAATGAGAAGGAGTGGGGATTAGTCTCTTCAAGCCAATATTCAAGTGATGGTCAGCAGATCCTACACTCGGTTTCTGTGCCAGTAGATCCTTTAGCTGGGAACATTTCTGAAATCGTAACTAAAGAGACCTTCTATATAGACACTCTCGCTATCATCCAGAACGCAGCACGTTCTAAATTATTTTCATGGGTAATGGGAAACGCCAACCTATCAGGCAGGCTAACTCCTTCACCAGATGGCAAGCCACTACCATCCATCGAGTTTAACTATGGGTTACTAACTCTGGATGGCCAAGGACTGTTTAATGTAGAAAGAACTGCAGAGAAGCTTCGTACAAATCAAATCAGCATCAATGAATTAAATATCTCTATGGATGCACTCGCTAAACCAACATGGTCAATAAAGGGTAATTATGTCTATCGTTAAAATCACAAGTATCGCATTACTACTGGTCACGCAATCAGGTCTGGCTGAAACAGTAAGTGACTGTGGATCTATCCTAAGAGGGAGCGAACGGACACTTAAATACTTTGCCTGTCTCCAAGAGGATCTGGCTGAAGCAGAAATCAAAGCTAAGATTAAGGAAGCCGAAAATAGAGGTGCGAGTGAAGACAAAATGCTGTCTTCACCTATGCTTGGTTTTGCCGGTATGCCCGAACAATTTTCAGAAATGGGAGAGATAGCAGATATGACGCGGAATGATAAGTCCTCCCTCATTGAGTTGCCTCGGTACATTGCGTACTCGGCATCAAGACAAAGTAAAGAAGCCGTTATCGCCTATGGTAAATCAGAAATTCGGGTAAATAAAGGAAGTGTATTAAGTGGAGGGTGGGTAATACAAGACTTTAATGAATACAGCCTGACCGTGATGCGTAACAAAGAAAAAAGAATGATCCCTTTAACGATTGTTAGTGGAGATGATTTAGCATGGTAACGTTGAAAAGATCAGACCTTCCAGAATTTGATGAAGTGGTAACTGACCGGATCATAGGCGATGATGAAGCCAAAAAAATAGTGATCTGTGCACTCCGTAAAGATAAAAGTGTATTTTTTGTTGTGGCGAAAGAAGAAAGCTTAACGCAAAGAGACATAATAAAATACACATCTTTAGCATCTGGCAAGGGCTGGCAGATAAACTCAGGTCGGCCTATTCATGCAGATCTATCACTCATAGCTCAGTTGAATGTAGCCAATAGAAAAACAGATGGCCAAAGTAATGATAATCAACCTGAGCCATCAGAAGTAACGGCAATGTTCCACTACATTTGTAAAAATGCAGTGGAACAAAAGGCTTCGGATATATTTATTGAGCACCGACCTGAAGCTGAAGGTGACAATCTGATAAAGATGCGGATTAACGGTTTAGTAGAAACCATACAGTCTATCCCTTCATCAATGGCGGGGGCACTTGTTGCCGTGTCCTACAACGCAATAGCAGATGACAGTTCAAAAGTAGCTGACCATTCCTCATTTGTGAGAACAGCAATTCTTAACGCGGCAATTAACATCCAGACCGAAGATCTAACTGCTCGATTACGAGCTGTTTATATGCCAGCCTTTAAAAATGGTAGCGATCTTATTTTAAGGGTTTTACCAGAAGAATCATCTGGCAAGCCACCTTCACTAGAAGAGTTAGGTTACACAGGGAAACAATCTGAAATAATTAATAGAATGGCGGCTAAAACATCAGGGGTTTTAATTTTTTCAGGTATCGCTGGCAGTGGCAAGTCAACAACAATACGGTCTTTGCTGGACAGTTTGCAACGTCGGTACTCCGGTAAACGTATAGCAATGATTGAAGATCCAATCGAATATAAAAACGAGGGCATCAATCAAATTCCACTTGCTGACATCAGAACCAAAGACCGTGATACGAAACAAGCATGGGCTGAAGCCGTTAAAGGGTTAGTTCGTGCCAACGTAGATATTATGGCATTGGGTGAAGTGCGAGACGATGTAACCGCTGGTGAAATGGTTGACTATATTCTGACTGGACACCAAGTATTAACTACGCTTCACGCGCCTAGTGCTATCGGTAATGTACAACGACTAGAACGACTAGGTATAAGCAGGGATATTATTGCTGGTCCTGACTTTGTTTCTGGCTTCGTTTACCAGCGCTTACTTCCTAGATTATGCCAAGACTGTTCAACACCAATAAATTCAGAGAGCAATATAGGTAACTCTTTACATAATCGGTTATCAAAGATCCTCGATTTTAGTGAAGCCAAGCTTAGATTGCGCCATGTAGAAGGATGCGATCACTGTAGAAAGGGTTATACGGGGCGTGTTGTGGCGGCAGAAACTATGCTGTTAGACAACACTATGCGTGAATTTATAAAAGAAGGAAAAGACAGTAAAGCATTCAATCACTGGCGCTCTCATGGCCTGAGAGGTGGGATTCTTGGCCACGGGACTACGGCATTAGAACATGCTCAACATCTTATGGAGAGAGGTATTGTATCCCCTGTTGATGTAGAGGCCGCATTCGGATATATCGACATGCAAAACATTGAGTCTGATGACGTTATCGACCAAGCAGAGCTTCCTTAAATGAGCATATTGAATGACCTAAAACTCCCTGAAATGGTGTTATCTGTTCGGCAACGCATGGTTTTATACCGTCAACTCAAGCGGATGCTTCGCATAGCGTCGCTCAAAGAATCAATACAAGAGCTGGCAAGACGAGCTAGAGAAACCAGGAGCGGGTCCAAGCGTGCAAAAGCATGTGACCTAATGTTACATGGCATAGAGCGAAATATTTCTATCGGTGAGTCACTACTCACTATGGCGCCATCTTCTGAATGTACTATTTTGATGATAGGGGAGCGTAACGGTCGATTAACTGAGTCACTGGATTCATTGATCTACCTACTAGAAGCTCAAGCCGGCATAGTTGGTTCAATTGTTCGGGCGGCAATGTACCCGACAGTATTATTTTTGGTAACAATAGGTATGTATGTAGGATTTGAGTCTTACATGTTGCCGATAATAGAAACTATCGTGTCTGCTGATAAGTTACCTGAATTAACCATGTTTGTAGCTCAACTCGCTCGATTTATCTCAAACTACTGGTTCATATTGATTGCAGGGTTCTTTTTATCAGGATACGGACTGCTTTACTCCTTACCTGTCTGGACCTCTGAAAAGCGAAACGTACTAGATCAATATCCTTTCTATGGCACATACCGCGACCTACAAAGCGCTATTTTTATGATTTCCCTGTCGTCAATGCAAAAAGCAGGGGCATCACTAGATGAATCAATTAAACAAATAAGAACATTAAGTTCTCCTTGGATGAAAAAGCATTTAGATATGATGCTATGGAAGCTTCGTAAAGTAGATTCAGCTAGTGAAGCACTGGATGTAGGGCTTATTCCCCGCGACCTGATGGCTGATGTCAAGATTGCCACAAAAGTTGGTGATCTTGATATCGCTTTAGAAGAGCTTGGAAGAGAAGCAATTACAGATTTCAAGGGGAAAGTGACTTTACTAACGGACATTATTACTCCGTTAGGACTTTTATTAGTTGCCAACAATATCGTGTTGATAGGGCTGGCGTATTACGGGGCAATAATGTCTGCAAGCTAAATGGGAATTAACTTAATGAAAAACAAGAAAAGCATGATGAACAGAATAAAACAACGCGGATTCACTGCTATAGAGCTAATTATAGCCCTAGGCGTTATTGCTGTATTGGGTGGCGCTTTACTTAAATTTGGTGGCGGCCTTATGAGTTCAGGTAAAGCAAAAGTAAACAGTGACTTCATCGGGATGTTGGTATCCACAACGCGCCCATTAAAATCACCAGGAGTCGGCTATGCCAATCTAACCAGTACCGTAGTAGCTGGTTATATAGACGAAGGTTTTGTATCCGGTGGCACAATTATTAATTCCTATGGTTCAGCATTAGTTATTACACCCGTTAGCTTCGCTGGTGTTCCCAACAATGCGTTATCAATTGCTGACGGGCTATACCCATCACAAGACTGCAATAAAACGATCAGCTCTATTGGTGATTCGATGCTATCCGTTACTGTGAATGGAACATCCGTTAAAGCTTCTGGTTCACCATTAAACAAAGCAACACTTCAAACAGCATGCTCTGCCACCTCAAATAGTGTCGTTTGGACATACAACTAAGACAAGGAAGTATCGGTGTCTACATTATTAACTGACATACTAATTGATCTAGTAGATCTCGAAAAATGCAGGTTCTCGCCTGATAATACGGACTTAAGTGACCATGAAAAAAAGACGCTAGTAGAACACATAAAAATCGAAATCCAACAATTACCCTCTGACACCGTAGACTACAATTTATCGTGTAAGGGGTATGTGTTCAGAGGGCATAAGCAGGAATCTATTACAGGCACGTATCACGCATTGAGACGAGTTTCTGAAACCATAATGTCATTAAACGAACTAAAGATGCCAGAATCTTTTGTTAAAACGCTGTCTGATAAGTGCTTGTGTTCGGGCGGTCTGATATTAGTATCAGGTATGACAGGATCAGGTAAATCCACCACTATTGCATCGTTGCTTTTAGAAAGGCTAAAGCTGTTTGGTGGCATGGCTATAACTATCGAGAATCCTGTGGAAGCTATGTTGTCAGGTGAACATGGAAAAGGTTTCTGTATTCAGACAGCTGTTTCATCTGAGGCAGAAACTCACGTGGCGTTAAGGGGGGCATTACGATGCTTTCCGTCTAAACAACAGCAAGGAATATTGTTGATAGGCGAAATAAGAGATAGTTATACCGCTCTCCATGCTCTAAATGCCGCGCTTTCCGGTCATCTTGTGATCGCTACGCTTCATGGCTCAGACATCATTGCGTCGCTACGAAGAATGATTTCCGTAGCATCTAGTGATAGCAGTGAGAACGAAGCTCTATCACTACTTTCTCAAACAATGCGCGTCACGATTCATCAACGCTATGAAAATGGCATTCATAAGTTCGCTATGTTGGCCAACAACAACGCCTCTTCAGCAATAGGACAGCATATAGCGTCTGGCTCGATGGAAAAACTATCAACAGCTATACAGCAGCAAGCAAACAAAAGCATGTCTGGACAGATCTTATGGTCTCAATAAAGCTCATTGTAAATAACGAAAACGGACGACAAATGAAAAAAATATCATTAACAGTAGCATCGCTACTCATTATTTCGATCTGTTCAGCCGCTTACAGTCAGGAAGTATACGTGGTCGAAAGTGGTGATCAGTTATGGAATATCGCTTCGAAATACGCACCTAAAGGAGTCACCGTGCATCAAGAAATAGTGGCCATATATGAAGCTAACCCTGGTGCATTTCAATACGCAAATATGAACTCACTACGGACTAATGTAGAAATAAAGATCCCAGAAAGTGAGACTGTTTTAGCTGTATCTGAAAAAGATGCTACTGACACGCTATCTAAACATCACACAGAATGGAAACAAGGGATAAGACAAAACCAATCTGAAATTAATATATCAAGCAATTCTACAGAACCATTAAGTAAACAGCTTAAACAAATCAATACCGAAATAGCCTCTGTGAAAAAGGAAATTCAGGCTGTACTTAATGATATTACAGTGAGCCGGAATGTTCTTGAACAGAATATGTAGGGTTATTGGAGCCACAACAGAGGTGTGTAATGAGAAATAGATATCAAAGCCGTCACCGTCAAAAAGGCATGTTAATGTTCGAGCTGATTGTTGTATTAGCAGTCGCGGCAGTAGCTCTGTCCATGTTCATGAAAAGGGAAAAGCTGGACATCGACCAGGTTAGATCAAAAGCTGATGGACTAATGGTCGCTCAAGTCAATAATGCCATTCGTAAACGTATTGCTGATGAAGGCTCAAGCATGGTTGCCGGAACTTATACTGGCGTAGACTGGCTACATGCCACTTCATGCCCTAATGGGCTTGCTAGCAAGATATATTTACCCTGCCATGTCTCAGGCTCGTTCCACTACGATTTGACGCCGGAAACGACGGTGACTAATACATCTGGTGACGTCTCAGCCAGTACAAATTTTGGCATTATCAAGACGGGGACAAAGACAAGAATAGATCTGGCCAACATTGCGGTTCTTGCGGCCAACAATGAAAACATTCATGGCGAAACGCCCATAGCAGGAACATTTTACAGTTACCAAGTGAATGCCACAGGCGAGTTAATTGCCACATCGTCCTACGACACAGGATTAGATCAGTGGCTACGAACAGATGGCACTAACTCAATGAAGGCAACCCTCGATCTAGGTAATAACCAAGTAAAAAATCTGGGTGCCGCAATCGTTGGTGCGGCCTGTAATGGTACCGGCCTCATAGCTCAACAGGGTGGGTCAATCTTAAGCTGTATAAGTGGAAAATGGAAAAAACAAGGATCAGATTTTTGGCGTGATCCGGTAACGAACTTTGCCAGCTTGCCTGCAGGAGATCCAATTGGAACAACACGACTTACCAAGAATACCGGTCGAGCATTTAGATGGAGCGGTAGCACGTGGACTGCATTGGCCGTAGATCAAAATGGAAACATGACAGTACCAGGAAAATTGACAACTGGGGTAGCTAGGCTGACCAATAATGTAACTATAGGATCGGGATGCACCACGAAAGAAGTGGGGACAACCAGCACTGGCGATATTTTATCTTGCGTGTACGGTGTATGGAAAAAGAGCGGTGGCGATTTAAACTGCGTTACCAAAGCATTGTCCGGTGGTAACTATCATGGACGAACGCTTTCTTGTGATGCTGGTTACACAATGACAGGCGGCGGGTGTGGCTGGCGCAGTGACGGTAACAACGGATTTATTTACAGTTTTCCTAATGGAAATGGGTGGTATTGTGCAGATTACGATTACGCACACGTAAATATCATCCGTGTCCGGTGTTGTCAGTAACCTTACCGATCAAGTTAATTTCTAGAAACAAAATATAAATAGAGCAATAATTAATGATTAAAAATAGCAAAAAAAATAACTTCTTTTTCGCGGGCTTTATTGTTTCTATCATATCTATATCAGGAGATCATTGAGCACCAGGTAAGTTTATTTGTCTCGCTATACTCATAGTGTGATTGTTACTACCTGCAACAGCACCATTAACCTGTTGCTCAATCTGTGCATGACGATTACTGGACATGGTTGAAAAGTCTTTTATAAAATCACCAGTGCCGGCGACTGAAAGGAAACCGCCGATAGCACAGCAGATAAAAATTGATTTGATTAACATGGATGTAGCCCTCGTAAAAAGTAATTAGAATTACGGGGCAAGTAGGAAGGCGTTTAGTTTTGTGTCACGGGACAACTATCTACTGTCCCGTGAAGGGGCGACAAACGCTGAAGCGTAAACGTCGCAAACAAAAAAACCGCTACAATCTCATCAAATTTAGAGAGTTTGCTTTGCGGTTTTTTGTTATTACTTAATACCGTAGTATTAAATTATGAGTCCCTTGTGTAAAGGGAATGAGTAAAAGATACGCTTGAATAATATCTATGTCAACAACTGGCCTTTTAGCTTCTCCCACGAACTTTTGACATAGTGGCCATTGCGCCTTTGTCTACATTGATTTTTTTTGCATAGCGAACAGGCATAGCAGAGCTTTTCCAGTCACCAGCAAGCATTAATTCCGGCATAGTAGCACCGAACGTAACTAGTTCCTGAGCGGCACCAACACGGGTTGAATGGGCAGAAATAGTTGATGCCTTAATACCACATAATCTTGCAATGACTTTGTATATTTTGGCCACTCGATCCTTGTGCATGGAATCTAAAACATCATTTGCTTTATTCACTGAACGAAAGAGAAGCCCTTCTTCAATGTGAGCCATTGTGATCCAGTTATGGATGAGTGTGACACTGGTGCTAGATAAATAACGATAACTACCCTCACCCTCCTGATCCGATTTATGAAATGGAACTAATACTTTTGCACTACCATCATCTTCGAATGTAATATGGTCTAAATCAATATTTACCAGCTCACTACAACGCATCATCGAATCGAAAGCAACTGATACCAATGCTTTATATAGTGTATGCCTTAAAGAATCAGTCAATGTTGATATTATCTCTTCCATCAAATCTAATCTAATCGGTGCAGCTTGACGTTGAGCTTTACTTCTAAATTTTCGTTTAATAGCTCTAAGTGCAATTCGCACACGACGCGTATCAGCAGGGTTCTTTAATTTTGCAGCATTCTCATAAGGGTCGGTAAGGTCCTGCATCACCTCATACGAAACGTCATGCATATATTTAATTGTGGCCAAGTTTCGTTCTACGGTCGCAACAGCTTTAATTTGCTCGTAAATTGGCTTGCCATCTTTTTTTAGCTTCACTTCACCAGTAATTTTATCAACCTTCTTTTGCTGAACTCTCTCCCACATAAAACGTTCGATATCTTCCGGTGTACTCGGAACAGGTCTTAAGCCATTTTTATCACACCATGTTTTGAAAACACGATAATCAGCTGCACGGGCACGATTGGTATTATCAGCAAACCCTTCTTTATATGCTAGAAGTCTTTCTTCGACTTTCTTCACCACATAATCTGGCAACATTCCATCAATAATCTTTAATGTCTGTTTTGGACTCGGTAAATTACTCATAAACACCTTTTTATCCTAAAAAAATCCTAAATAGCCCATGCCACCAATATTGGGCTGATAATTACACTTATCAGCCTAATAATTTTTAGGGCCAGTGTATTTGATAATATCAATGGTCGTCAAAGTAATTCTTTAATTATTTTTCCAACTTATCGTAGTTAAACTTTGCCTACATTATTTAGTCCACTAAACCCCATAATTTTATATCTATTGATAACGAACTTAATAATAGCCTCCAAGTAATCGAGTTAAATTCAAAGTAAGCCTTAAGTCAATAACCGTTACATCACAAATAAATCCTAGTTTGTTACTCCTTAATATATAGGTGCATGTATTACATCATATCGATAATGACTATTAACTTTTACTCAGCTTGCGTGATTTGGCTTTCGTGTTACAACACTAGTAGACAAATAATAAGTAAGGACAGACTATGCTTGATACATTCTTGGGATTCGGTGTTATCTTTGGTGCAGGATTTTGGCTTGGCCGTTATAAAGATATAGCGAAGTATGAAATTCATATTGGTGAACAAATTGTTAACCAAACCATTAAAGCTCACCTACCATCCAATCAGTATCACTTGTTACAAAACGTAACCTTACCAACTGCCGATACCATGACGACACAAATTGATCACGTCCTTGTCTCTTCATATGGTATTTTTGTTATTGAGACTAAACATTACGCAGGATTGGTTTTCGGCAGTATCGATAACGCTCAATGGCTACAAATAACGAAATGGGATAAACGTAAATTCCAGAACCCACTTCGTCAAAATTACAAACATAAAAAAGAGCTGGAATTATTGCTTCCAGAAATAGATCAGAAACATATCTACTCAGTGGTGGTCTTTTCAGGTGACGCTGAATTTAGAACCAAAATGCCTGAGAATGTAATTCACGCACGTCAAATGGCTTTATACATACGTAAGTTCAATAAAGAAATATTGTCTAAAGATGACATGGTTACAGCTCTAGGCCGTATTCAATTAATGCGAATGGAAGAATCCAAAGAAACGGATCAAGCTCATGTGAAAGGTCTGAAAGCAAGGTTTAACCAATAATTAAATTGATTTTCTGATTCCATAAAAAAGGCAGATCATTAATGATCCGCCCTTTCTCGCCACCCTACCCTGCCCTACTCTTTTCAAATATTATTTAAGAATTTCTTTAAGCCTAACCAATTCTTCTTTTAATTTGTTCTTTTCAAGTAACGCCTGGATTGCAGCATCAAAAAGTGCGTTATCAGCCTTATTCAACTTGATCCCGATATCAATATATAGGTCATTCATGCCTCGTCGAACTTTGAATGCCTTTTGCTCGACATAAGGAGAACGTCTACCTCGGCTCCTTGTTTTTCTAACCTCCCGACTCGTAAATCCTGATTCTTCAGCAGCCTGTTTTATTTTGGCATCGTCTCGATGTGTGGACTTAACACTGCTAACGCCAACTATGGATGAAATATCAAGTTCATCTTCGCTATCTACTATTTTTCCTCTCTCCGCCATCACCCTTCCCCTTTAGAGATTATTTGTTTCAGACGAATTTTGACCTCTTCTGTCAACTTGTGAACTTCTGCGATAGCCTTTTTGGTGCCCGCAATACCCACATCTTTAGGATCAAGATCGTGCAGTGTTGAACCAAACGATTTAACGGCTTTATACGGATCTCTTTCTATCAATACTGTGTCGAAAACTTCAATACCTGCATTTACAATCTCATTGTAGTAATGCTTGAAAGTACGAGATGTTATAGCCGCACTTTTCCGCGTAAACAGCGCAACCGATGGTATTTCACGCTGAAGGACCTTACCTTGTCTGCCTATCATCTTAAATGTCTTTACAGCCTCGACAGCATCATCATCTGATCCCTGACATAAAATAATGACTAAATCTGCACGGCTTATGGCACTGGCTACAGCCATGCTCGCCGTACCTTCCAAATCGACAATAACAAACGCTGACTCTTCAACTGCCGATTCTATATCATCAATAATCGTTTCTTCATTTGAACCTTTTTTTAATTTTATATTTTCAGGACAGCCATCCCTTGAAGCCCATCGCGCACTATGTTGATTAGGATCGGCATCAATTAGAGAAACATATATCCCTTTATCCTTACCTTGCCTAGCTAATTCGGAGGACAATAAGATAGCAAGTGTTGTTTTCCCAACCCCACCTTTACTGCTAGCGACTACTATTGTTGGCATAACCTGCTCCCTTCTCTCATTAAATAATAATAAATACTCATGTGGATATCTAATAGATATCTAATAGATATCTAATGGATATCTAATGGATATCTATTTAGCTAACCATTTAGTATCCATCCTAATATTAGATAGCTATCTGATAGCTATTAACTGAGAGTGAGTCTATCAATACTTAAAGTAGGTGTAAAGAAATACTAGTTATCTAATTGATATCTAATTACTATCTATGGTTATCCGATAGCTATCGGATAACCATAGATAACTGATAGCTATCAGTTAGCTTTTAAATATCTATTTAGATATTCTATAGATATCCACTTGATATCAGATAACCAACGGTTATCTATTTATTATCTGGTAGCTATCTGATAACAAATAGTTAACAGTAGAGTAACGTAACAATCTGCTTTATATAGGCTTTCAAGTTATTTAAAACAAATAAACTTCTGCATTAAGCTCTAAATACAAGTCGCAATTAGGCCAGAAGTTAGAAAGTGTGTACACGCATAAGTAACAGTAACACTGTGACGCAATAGAATTAATTTTATAAATATGTTGCATAATAATTACAGGGATGGTGAAATTGATTTAATAACCGTATATAAGCTTAATGCTTATGTAGGAATTCAAGGAAGGGAGACTACAGAGTGAGTAGTATATTTACGGACATGACCTATTGTTTATTCAATACGGTGTCCGAACTAGCTAGATCAAGTGATATGGAGAAGTTAATCGAGCTAGGAATTACGCTTGATCAAGCTAATAACATTGCCACGTTACGACCAATACAAATCGCGAGAATGAAAGCTTGCATTGATCTAAAAATAAATCATGAATTATTGATAGAAGCTTTGGATAGCGGCACCGAATCATGTGATGATGAACTAGTGTTACACATTAATACTGCGGCATTACTTTTGAATAGGTTGGGTTTAATATCTGCAAATAACGATGTCCCAATAGAAGTTAAAGAGCTCAACTTGCCAGCTAATGTTGTTTACCGGTTATCTATATCAAGCGCTGAAGATTTTAGGCGCGCAGCACGAACAGGTATAAAGTTTTTTTCGCTCACAGCTAATGAAGACAATCTAACTATAACGCTAGAACATTTACTCGAAGAAATGCGACACGAAGACGTACTCGATCAACTTATCCTAGCTGATGCATCATTTAGCATGTTGAACGCTATTACAGGCATTAGAAAACGCTGGTTCACAGAGCAACGTAATCGACACAATATGCCCGTATCTGCTGGTGGACCACCAACCAAGCTAAGTTTTGAAGACGAGATAGTGGCTTACCAAGTCTGGACTAAGAACGCAGGTCTACCCGTAGCGGAGCGTTGTCTAGAAGTTCATAAATCACTTGGAGATATTGCTTTGCGTGACAGTTGGACATCAATTAAAAACTGGCTTATATACGACGAAATGCCTCTTCGAGTGTCAGCATAATAGAACCGCACAAAATTCACCCTCAAATCAAGACAAAGATCAGTCACAGACCAGCAAAAAATAACCGCACATAATCCATATCCGGTTAACGCTTGCGAAGATAAACCACACATAAGATGATGTTCCCAAAAAAACATGGGGAAAAAACATTGCGTACACCACTGCAACTCACTTTGATTTCGCTCTGCGTAACGGCATGCGTTCAAAATCAGCAAGTAATTGAAAAGCCAGCGCCTCTAGCTACACCAGAAGCAGATACTAACGAAGCGGCTTTTTACATTAAATCCTACAAGCAAGATCCTCAAGATACTCGAATCCAGATAGGTCGGTATGCAACTGCTAGTATAGCTTCAACACACGAACAGGAAGACTTGCTTGACGTTGTGATACAGACAACTATTCCTAACGACGTCAAAACGATAGGTGAGGCTATTAACTTCCTACTTATGCGAAGCGGCTATGAACTTGCGGCTAGTTACAGGCAGGGTAATTACGTGGCACAACTTCTAGCCAAACCACTGCCGTATGCCCATCGGAAACTAGGCCCGATAAGGCTAAAAGATGCGTTACTCCTCTTGGTTGGTAAGGCATATTGGATGAAAGCTGATCCTGTGCATAGATTGCTCGCGTTTGAAACTGTCAAAGAGTTTAAGTAATGGAACTCGATCCTAAAGAACCAAAAAACGTCGAGCCAATGCCTGAAAGCGGAATTGAAAGGTCAAATGACATCAATGACGATGAGCCTAAATTCAACACGATAACAGCCAGCCCAGTGCCACTAAAAGTCAAAATAATACTTGGTGCCACAGTAATACTCGTAGCAGGATCAATGTACTTCACGCTTAAAAGCTCATTAACATCAGCGGCACCAGAAGAGGTTGTTGTTGTGGAAGAGGGTGAGGCCCCGTTCCTACCTCAAGAAATAGGCTCGCCTGAAATCAAAATAGGTGAATCTGACAATGTTATAGATCTGTTTGAATCTAATACCATCAAGATAGCAGGAGATAGTGCTTCTAGCGATGCAGATGAATCCTCGTCAACCAATGACATAATTATTCACCCTCCAGAAGATGATGCCTTACCGAACGATCTTTCCAACACGCAGGAACTAAATACCTCAATAGAAATTGACATCCTGTCTTCCAAAATAAAAGAGATCGAGGAACGGGACACGAAACGAACGCATGCCGTTAAAACCAGCATTGAAATACAGGAACAAGCATTACAGAGACTTGCAACCCTAATGTCTAAGCTGGACGGTCTAAATCTAAAACTAAAAACAATCAGCAATCAGGCTGAACTCCCGATGAAGACAAGCTTTGTACCGCAACAAAAGAAAGTCATCACACGAGCACAGCCAAAACCAGCCAAATCACAGGCACCACCTAACGCGAAACTGGTTGGAACTGATCTATGGGGTGGAGATCGATTCGTCCAAATAGACTACAAGGGCACTATTCACCTGTTAGCGTTAGGCGAAACAATCGAAGATTGGAGTATTAGTGCTATCAGTGAAAACAGCGTCACTCTGCAAAACAACAATGGAGATAGCTATGAGCTTACCAAGTAAACGTATCATCCTGATAAGCGCACTATTGAGTGCTAGCTCAATGTTCTTTACGGTCGAACTTCAAGCCGCAAACACGATTGATACAAGTAAAACACAAAGCACCATCACGTCAAGTAGTCAATCGCATTTGGAATGGGGCATTAGTGAAGTCGAGTACTCCCGCTACCAAGAGCTGATGAAGGGGATGCGAGGCTCTATAAGTCCTGACACGATTTCACCTATTGAGGTATTGGGTATTCATGCCAGAAATGATGCAGAACGAAAGAAATATGCAAGGATGTGGGCTGATGAAATGGAAAAGGATACACAGCGAGTCCTAGCGTTTAACGAGGCATACAATGATGCATGGGTAGCAAAGGGCAGTCCAGCACTAGTGGATATCAGTAAGCTCGATCTGGGCAATGCAGAACCCTTTCAAAATAAACCGTCAACACCGTTAAATGGCAATGGAAACAATCTGTTGCTTGTCACAATGTTAGCCAATTGCGAACCCTGTGATGACCGGTTAGGAAAAGCACTCACCGTAATGCAAATCGATAGGCAAGCAACATTAGATATTTATTTCATTGATTCCGAAAATGCAGCCAAAGGCGTAATACGTCAATGGGCGGCACAAAAAAGAATCGAAGTTGCTTTGTTGAAAGACAAACGAATAACTTTAAATCATGGACAGGATATTGCTGAAAAATTAAACCTTAGCAATGATGAACTCCCCGCTGTTTTCAAAAAAAATGAAAAAGGAGGGGTGAAAAGGGTAGAATAAAAACACTTAGAGATCTAAACAACGTGAAGCGATGTCGAAAAAAGAGATCAGTATAGACCACCACTCTATTGAGCAATATCTCAGTCGGGACTTAATGCGTGACCAAATTGACATCCTCTCTAATTCAGACATACAAGCATCATCAAATAAGAAAGTAATCGAGTCACTTGGCTATTACAAATTTTCTTGGGGTCTGATATCTGAGCGACTTGTTGGCACTTACTTTGTTGTGTGGATCTTTAAGCTAACTACTCCCGCCGATCATGATGACAATTATTATCGCTCACAAGTATTTAAGCGACTGGAAGAGCTTTTTCCAGATTACTCTTCAGAGCAAGCCATCTTTGCTGCAGGCCTTTACGACAGCTGGTGCATCTATCCAGGCACCAGTAACGAAACGTTCGCAGTTGCATCAACACTACAAGTTGAACAAAAAGCAAGAGAATGGGTGGCTGAAAACATCCTACGCAACGCCATTTCAGACCTTATGCCGCGCCGCATTAATCTGTAGTACGTCTTTAGTCCTTGCTTTACCAAGCACGGGTGTCGCGAAAGAAGTACCAAGGCTATTTAAACAAGTAGCGTACCAACAAAAAGTTCCCCCTGAATTACTGTTTGCCATTGCGATACAAGAGAGCAGTGATCCGAAAAGAAGAAAAATCTGGCCGTGGACTATTAACGTCAAAGGCAAGGGCTTCTACTTTCCAAATAGGCAGACAGCTTATGACGCCGTGAAGCTACTCCACCAAAACAACATAAAATCTGTCGATATAGGTTTAATGCAGACCAATTGGCGGTGGCAAAAACACCGTCTAAAATCTGTATGGAAAGCCTTTGAACCAGCCTATAACGTCAAGGTAGGCGCACAAATCTTGCGTGACTGCTACGTTGACAAGAAAAGCTGGTGGATTTGCACTGGACTTTATCATTCACCAGGGAGGAATTCCATTCAAAAGCAACGTGCTGAAAACTACCGAAGGCTTGTTTACAGTCATCTAAAGGAAATAAAGTCATGACTAAAACGCTATTTATTGTGCTGATGGCAACACTCGTTAATGCTCAGGCAGAACCTACCGTTATTCATGATACTGGCAAGACCATCTCTATTGACCGGTACTTTGAGCCACTTAACATGCCGGACGAGAAGCCATCACCAATGGCAAAGCCTCAGTATAAGGACGTTACTACGCCAGAAATGACGGTAGGAAAGGTACGTCAAAGACAATTAAACCTACCTCTATTGTCATCACCAATCTTTCTCGTTGGCACAGATCCAGTATCAAAGAAATGGTTAGCCAATAACAAGGCCGCACTTATCAATATGGTGGCTGTTGGAATGATAATAAACACATCATCCGAGAAGGACACGGTAGACATACTTAAGATGACATCCGGACTTACAGTGTCAACCGCTTCAGCATCTACACTTGCAAGACGATTTAAGCTACGCCATTACCCAGTATTAATCAGCAAAAAAGCAATACAGCAATGAAGCAAAAACATGCTGTAGAAGCGTTACTTAGACCGCGAGTGGAGGTGTGGTCAGCAACCGTATCTACCGCAGGCGCAGTAATGGCGGCGTATGCGCCTTGGTCATTAATGATGACACCGGAAGTTGCCTATGGTGTATCAGTGATGTTGACTTACAATGCTTATCGTAACTTTAGAGTTTATTTTAAGCTAAGAAAATACCAAAATGGCCTGAAGATTCAGCGTTTATTCATGATGTCTCCACGAGACATCCCTGTTAGCAATAACAGGTTATTTCTTGGGCTAGGATTTGAATGGACACAGCTTCAAACACAACGGCTCAAAGACACCAGAGAGCCTAACAATCGAAAGTATGTCAAACCCGGCGCCCTTTACGAGCTAGCCAGAAAAAAAGAATTTACATGGGAACGCAGACCTTTGCTAGGCCATGTAGCAAAAGCACTTTCCAGTAACTCAGTATTTAATCCTGTTAGGCCGCTCCCACCGATTGGAGGTGATCCACAAACCCACGGTGTCGGAGGCGAAGAATACCCGATTAGTATTCCGCTGTCTGACAGAAATGCCCACACATTAGTCTTAGGTACTACGCGTGTCGGTAAAACCCGCCTTGCTGAGATATTGATCACACAGGATATACATCGGGGTGACGTTGTGATCGTGTTCGATCCAAAAGGTGACGCCGGACTCATGCGACGCATAATTGCTGAAGCTAGAGTATCAGGACGTCAAGACGATCTAGTAATTTTTAATCTAGGGTTTCCTGATATTTCTGCACGTTATAACGGGGTAGGTAACTTTAGTCGTGTCACAGAGGTTGCCACTCGAACAGCGAATCAATTGGATAGCGGTGGTAACTCGACTGTATTTAGAGAGTTTTTCTGGCGGTTTACAAATATCATTGCTCATGCTCTAGTCGCGCTCGGGAGAAGACCTGATTATCGTCAAATAGCAATGCACATTCAAAGCATCGACAGTCTATTAATTGAATATTACGAATCATGGCTGGCCAAAGTAGCTGAACCGGATTGGGAAAGGCACGTTAAGGAAATTGAGAAAGAATTAAAGCCTGCTCAACTAGACCAAAAGTTACGCGGCAAAAATAAACGGGCTATTGCACTAATATTTTATGTTCAAAATAGAAAGCTTTATGACACGGTAGCCGCTGGACTGTTATCAACATTTGAATATGACAAAACCTATTTTGACAAGATCGTGGCTAGTGGGTTGCCATTGCTAGAAAAGTTGATTTCAGGACGTACAGCCGAACTATTATCACCGGCTTATGCAGATATAAATGATATGCGCCCCGTATTTTCATGGGGGCAGGTCATTAGACAAAAGAAAATTGTATATATAGGACTCGATGCCCTACAAGACACAACGATTGCCGGAACAGTGGGTAACACCATGTTTGCCGATTTAGTATCAGAGGCGGGTGCGGTTTATAAGCATGGTAATGAGCACGGCTATCACGAACAGGTTGCCACGCCCGGTAGTAATATCGCGGTTAACATTCATGCCGATGAGGTTAATGAGCTTATGGGTGATGAGTTTGTACCTATGTTAAACAAGGCTGGTGGTGCAGGTTATCAAGTAACAGCCTACACACAGACTCTCTCCGATATAGCCGTTAAGCTTGGCGATCAGGCTAAAGCAGGGCAAGCAATCGGTAACTTTGGAACCGTCATTATCTTTAGGGTACGAGAGTTGGCCACAGCTGAACTTATTACTACTCAACTACCAACCGTAGAGGTGGCAACTGCAACAGAAGTTTCTGGAGCAACAGATTCAGTAGATCTGGATTCCGAAGTGGATTTCACCTCTAATGCACAAGACAGGGTGACTTGGACCGAAGCTGATCTTCTTCATCCTTCCACTATTATGTCCTTACCAAAAGGGCAGGCATTTATGCTGTCTGAAGGCAGTAAGCTCACAAAGATCCGCGTCCCACTCGCAGATTCAAGTAACGATGAATATATGTCTGCCGATTTTGCTCAAATGGCAAGCGACATGGAGTCGTCGTATCAAACCAGCGAATCATGGTGGGTGGAATAATGGCTGAAGCAAGGAACAATAGTCAGCAAAGCAAACCAGGAATACTAGCAAGGTGGTTTTCACGGCTTGCCACTATGATTACTTGGCTATTCTTCGGGATTCTTATGTCTATCGCTTCAGAATGGATAGGTATGAATATCTCATGGCCGGAACAGGGGATAAACCATAGTAAAGATATGCTTGAAAAGGAGATAGGGTATGTCAATAAAGATTTTAGAAATAGCCTTCTTATCTCAGATCCAGTTGTGTTCACCAAGCAAGCTGCAAGCTCTACTTATAAATGGGTGTTTGTTAAAACTGGTATAGAAAACTTTATTGTTAAATCAAGAAAAAAAAGACGGGTTGATAGTGCATTAACTAGTATTGAAAAATACGTGATATCGGCAATGTATATAACTCAAGTTATAGCGGTACGAATTACCATAATGATCCTTGCTCTGCCTGCCTTCTTCATCTTTGCCGCCGTAGCTAGCGTTGAAGGGCTTGTTCAACGAGATATCCGACGATGGGAGTTAGGGCGCGAACACTCCGGCTTATATCACTATGCCAAGCGATCTGTGCCTTTCTTTTTTGTCGCACCCTGGGTCATTTACCTTGCAATTCCATATTCGGTTCACCCCAACATGGTCGTACTACCATTCGCCTTATTCTTTGGTATAGGTGTGTTTATGACGACATATTTGTTCAAAAAGTATATCTAAAAATAACCGCACGGATTTCATATCCGGTTAAGCGTTGCGAAGTAGGGGCGGGGTTATGCAAGATACCCCTCAACAGCAATCATATACGCGGTGGATAATGAAAAAACTAACATCCGTTGCGGTCATTATCTTGACCGCAACACTCTCCCTACCAACTATGGCGGCAAACTTCTCAGAGCGGGAAAGCCTTGCAAAGTTAATGCACGAATTAGATGCACTGCATCTACTCATTGATGAAGCAGAAGGCCGTAGCGATCCAAATGCCAGAGTCAAACTGCAATACAGTCTATTGCGAAGCGATCTCGCCAAGTTTCGTTTTGGCGTCAAAGAGTATCTTGATGGCCCAACTATTGAACCACGAAAATACGCCCCGTTATCGGGCGATTACGTTCAATAACGATGGCTAGGATATCGTCCGAACAAGCCTTTGAAAACGCCGTTGGATTCTCAATGTCCACCTTCTCTGGGCTAATAATAATGATTGTTAGCGCCAGTATTTTTTTATGGTCTGCATGGATTGCCCTCTCCGTTTACAAAGACTGGATATCCAATAGCGGGGCGACACCGATGGACGTCGCATGGTCAATCCTGAGAGCCGTTTTTGTCTTGTGTCTCGTATTATTTATTACTTACTAAAAGAAGGGAAAGCATGAAAATCACTACCACCATAACCAAAGTCACCGCGTTATATTTAATCCTAACTCAAAATGCCTACGCCTTATTTGATAAGGCCGCAGCAACACCGAAAGGGCTATCAAATAATGCGAGCATCATAGAGGTCATTAAAGCCTTTTTTGTAGAGGCATTCACCGTCGGTGCAATTATATTGGGTGCGGCAGGCTCAGCTTGGTTAGCTTGGATTGCAATATCTGAAGTAAATGAGGCTCGAAATGGCAGAAAAGAATGGGGCGGCGTCATCGTCACCATCGTATCTGGTGCAGGTATCTACGCGCTCGTTGCATACCTACTAGCTACAGCAATGGGTTATACAAAATAGTGTCAGAAGATATCCTAGCTGACCGTCTAAATAGCGAGCCACCCGTATTAGGTGGGCTAACTAACTCAGATCTCAATATGGTCGCCTCATACGGCAGTCTGTTTTGGGGATTGATCTGCGTCCCTATTGCCGCAATCCTTGGTAAGGCGATGTTAGGCGTTGCTGTGGCAGTTGTTTTATTGCTATTAACATTTGTTGTTTGCAGCAAACTTTTTCAGCAAATGAAACGGGGTCGGCCAGACAGCTATCTAGCTCATAAGATGGCATTGAGAAAAAAAACAAACACAAACAATAACGATTACCTGAAGTATTCGGGTGATTGGAGTTTAGGAAGAGTAGACGATGACAGGTAGATACAGGGGTGATATTGATAATCTGCGTTCTCACATACTGACATTACGAGTTATTCTTGGATTGCTGGTAATATTTATTATGGGGCTTTGGTATGCCAATGAAGAACTAAAAAAAGTACAGCGCGTACATCTTCCTGCTGATATCTCTATCGGCTCAACAATACAGCTCAATGAGGTTACTAAACCTACTGTATACGGCTTTGCCTACAACACTTTTCAATACCTTAATACATGGCTAAAAAATGGTAGTAATGACTACCCAGAACGTGTGGATCAGCTAACCGCATATCTTACGCCGACATATAAAGAGTGGCTTATTAATGATATTGATAAACGACTTCGTAAAGGTGAACTACAAGGACGCACTCGAAAAATAACCTTAATCAATGGAGAGGTGTTTGACAATGACCGTATTGAAAAAATAAGTGCAGGTCGTTTTATTGTTTGGCTGGATTTCAAGATAGACGAATATCAATCAGGAATAGCCGTCAAATCAACGATGATTCGCTACCCGATTAAAGTGGTAAGTGCAAACATTAGCATTGAAGATAATTCGTGGGGATTACAGCTAGATGGCTATGAAGGTAATCCTTCAACAATTACAAAAGAGAGTGAGAAATAATGATAAATCGCCTTCTTTTGTTATCTATATTCACTGTAGCAAGCTTGTATAGCGTTTCGGTAATGGCTGAAGAAAAGGCCGTTTGGGACAAAACACCCATCACTATAACGCTAAAGCCTAACACGGAGCGTGTGATAACTTTTCCATTTGACCGTGCAAAAGCTGGCATACCTGCAGGAATAAAAGACAAGCTAGCCACATTATCTAATAACGGAATCATCTATTGGCATGCTTCAGAAGAGTTTACCAGTCAGCAAGTTTTGGTAAAGGATAAAGATACACAGCAAATCATCATTATAAATCTCTCTTCTAACGATGAGAGTGGTTCAGATGAACCTATAACGATATTACGTGGTGAAGCCGGTACTCCAAGCGACGCTAAAAACACTGCGTCTAGCACCGAAGTAGATTCCACTCCAATAAGGTATGGCTACGACACTTTAACAAGAGTGGTGGCAAAGCATATCTATGCGCCCTCACGATTAATTGATCTTCCACCTAATATGCACCGCGTACATGTCAAACCAGGTAGCAATAGTTTTTTGATACGTCTGCACAATATTAAGGCAGAACCCGTTATTTCATTTAGCAACAATGGCCTGTATGTAACTGCAGTGAACCTAGTTAACAACGAGCCTGAAAAAATAATTCTCGATCCCCGTGATCTGCGTGGTCGCTGGTTGACGGCAACATTTCAGCATGTCGTTCTTGGCGCGTCAGGAATGCCTACAGACACGACCACGCTTTATCTTGTATCAAAACGACCATTCTGGGATTCAATGTAATGGCCACGAATAAAATAACTAACAACGTCATACCCATCATCGTTGGGGTAGTTGTAATCATCGTCGTAGCCTTGTTTGCAAAAGATAAAAACGACGGGAATGTAGAGGCAATGCCGTCTCAAGAACAGCAATCAGTACCCGACGGCGACAGCACCGCAGACACTCTTCGGACGTTAACCGCAAAACTAACAGACGTTAGCAAAAGAAACGAAGAGTTATCTAAATCTCTTGAAACGATCAAAGAGGAAAAAGTGCAACCGTCACCAGAAATAGATGAAGCAACACTTAATGAAAAACTGGCCGCAATGGTAGAAAGACAAGTAAACGCCTTTACCGAAAGGCCTCCACAAGTAGAAGAGTTTGATTATGATTTAAGTCTAGGTGGTGAGGTTCAGGATAAAAATGAACTGGTATGGATCGAGCCAATAGATGAAGTGGTGGTTATGGACGAAAACGGGCAACCCACAACGGTCATCCCAAATTCATTGAGTAGCTTTAGTCCATCTGATTTACTTGGCGATAGTGGATTAATGGATACAACCGCAGGAAAAAATCTAAGCGGGGGCCTTCTACCTAATAATGATGAAGACGCTGAAAATGTGCCTATTTACACCATCCCAAAAAACTCAACATTAATTGGCTCGACCAGTATGAGTGCATTGATTGGTCGCGTACCAAATAATGGCAATATAGAAGATCCATACCCAGTAAAAATAATTACTGGCAAAGATAACCTCACTGCAAATGGACTGGAGCTCCCAGAGGTCAGTCACATGATCTTTACTGGAACAGCAGTGGGGGACTGGACCTTATCCTGTGTGAGAGTCGATCTTACATCGGTCACTTATGTCTTTGAAGATGGCACCATCCGAACGCTAACAGCCGGTGACTCAAACGTAGATGGTAGTAATCGCCTTGCGTGGTTATCTGACACGAGAGGCATCCCCTGCGTTAGTGGAAAAAGGATCTCCAATGCCACAGCAAACCTTGTAGCTAAGATATTTGCCAAAGGCGTTGAGGCCGCAGCGAGGGCTATTGCCCAAGCTGAAGAAACAAGCGTCACATCTGCTCAAGGCGACACAACCACCAGCGTTACTGGTGATGTGTTAACGAATACAAAATTCAAAGGATTAGCTGGTGGTACCAAAGAAATAAGTAACTGGCTAAATGAACGCGAAGGCCAAAACTTTGATGTGATTTACGTTGATACCGGCGTAAAGGTCAATATCAATATAGATGCAGAACTCCCGATAGATTACGCACCAAACGGTAGGAAATTACGACATGACAACATTACAGCGAACCGCTTTTCTAACCATCTTGATTAGTCTTTTGTCTGGTTGTACAGCCACATCAAAAGAAAGCCTACTGCCTAGTACTGGTCCAACAATGGAAGAAGTATATCGAGGTCATGTTGGTGATATCAACGAGCCTAAAGAGGTGGCAACCACATACAGTCGCGACAGGTCAACTCGACCACTTAGTAATCGGGATGAAGGTCTCACTGGATATACCCGAGACGCCAACAACGAAATTCAATCCATATTTCCACAATTAAACAACCCAACATTAGTTATGTATGTTTTCCCTCATTTATCGACGGAATCCAGGCTTCCTGTGCCGGGCTATGCAACCAGTTTTACCATGTACGAAAAAGCCGAATACGCATTACCAGGGGAAATGTAAATGCTGGACACTCTTTTTGGAAAAAAAACAAATCGTAATGGCAGTCCTTCTTTAACGTTAAATGATGTTAAAAAGGATTACCAAGAAAACCCTTCATTCACTAATTTATTGCCGTGGCGTGAATACGATGGCGATAACTATGTGTTTCTATTAGAAGATGGAAAAGGAATAGGGTCACTCTTTGAGATCGAACAGATAGGGGTAGAAGCAAAATCTGAAGACTATCTCAACGAAATCCAAGAGAAACTTCAATCAGTACTCACGCAAGCGATTCCAGAAGATCATGTCGCGCCTTGGACACTGCAATTCTTTGTACAAGATGAATTAAGCGTTAGAACATTGAGCGATAAAATTAGGGATTACTGTAACCCAAGAGCTAAAGGTACTGAATATACGGAAAGCTTTATTGAAACAATGGAAGATCACCTTAAGCAAGTGGGACAGCCAAATGGTATTTTCACTGATGATGTAGTAACTGGTCAGTCTTGGCAGGGCAATAACCGCCGAGTACGAATGTGTTTATATCGCTATTTTCCACAATCCAGAAAATCAGATTACGAAAAAGAAGTACGTGAGCTTATAAAGGTAAGACGAAACCTTAGATCGCTATTAATTGGTATTGGAGTAAAACCACGAATCGCCGGTGGTAAGGAACTATATGAATGGATGCTTCGGTGGTTGAACCCAAACCCTATTTTAACTAAAGGTGATACCGAAGCATTGCTAAAAGCGGCACCGTATCCAGGTGATAAAGATTTAGCGTATGGCTATGATCTATCAGAACAAATGATGCTGTCACGTCCTAGCTCAGATGCTGAAAAAGGCATTTGGTATTTTGATGGAATTCCCCATACGGCCGTCAGCGTACAGGCTTTACGACAAGTACCTAAAAACGGGGTGTTCACAGCTGAAAAAACGTATGGGGAAAATATCTTTGCCATGTTTGATCGGATGCCTGAAGGCACTATCATGTCCATGTCTATTGAAATTAGACCGCGTGATGTTGTTGAAACACATATAGGGAAAATACTACGCTCGTCAGTTGGTGATAATGCTGAAGCAGAACAAGCAAATAAAGAAGCTAAACAAGCATTAACTGCTATCGCGCAAAAAAACAATCTCTACCCTGTCTACATTAGCTTTCTAACCAAAGCTAAAGATGAAAATGCACTGGAAGATGCAGTGTCAAATATTCAGGCATTACTAATAAGCAATAGTCTTCAGCCTATTGCAGAAGATCAAGACTTGCTCAAACAGGATATGTATATCCGCAGTATGCCAATGAAGTTTGACTGTTTAATGATGTCAAAAAAACAACGGCGTTCAAGACTTATTTTTTCAAAACAAATCGCATCACTTCTACCTGTTTATGGTCGCTCTAAAGGCACTGGAAATCCATGTCTAATGTACTGGAACAGGGGAGGGGAACCATTACTTGTTGATCCATTCAACAGTAAAGATCGCTCTAAGAATGCTCACGCACTAATTATAGGGCCGACGGGGGCTGGTAAATCTGCTTCATGTGTTGATGCTTTAATGAAGATCATGGCTATACATCGTCCACGTCTATTCATTATCGATGCTGGTAATTCATTTGGACTTTTAGGTAATTACTTTGCCAGCAAAGGTCTAACTGTAAACCAGATGGAAATTAAATCAAAAGGCAATCCTTCACTACCTCCATTTTCCAATGCAATGAAGGTTCTGGAAATGTCCAAGGAAGACCTTGAGCATGTGGAAGAAAATAATGATGATGTAATTGATGAGGAAGATGAAACAAGGGACTTTTTAGGTGAAATGGAACTCGCCGCTCGCGTCATGGTAACTGGCGGTGAAAAGGGAGAAAGCGACCGATTACGCCGAGCTGATCGGATGTTGATCCGACGTGCCATCTTTGGGGCAGCAGAAGCCGCACAAAAAGAGGGCAGAGATCAAGTCATAACAATAGATGTTGTGGATGCGCTTCGTAATATGCCTGACCTCGATCCACCAAGAAAAGCAACAGCATGCACAATGGCTGATGCTATGGAGCTTTTTTGTGATGGCTTAGCCGGTGATTTATTTAATCGTAAGGGTACTGACTGGAAAGATTGTGACGTAACTATCTTTGATATGGGTCTACTTGCGAGGGAAGGAAACGAAGACAAGTTAACAGTCGGCTATATGGGTTTAATGAATCATATTCATGGTTTAGTAGAGCGAGTTCAATACGAAGGTCGCCCTACACTTATGCTTACCGATGAAGGCCATATCATAACTAAAAACCCCATCCTAGCTCCATATGTCATCAAGGTAGTTAAGATGTGGCGTAAGTTGGGCGCATGGTACTGGATAGCCACGCAAGGGCTAGGTGACTTTCCCGACGACAGCAAAAACATGCTTTCGATGCTCGAATGGTGGATCTGCCTTGTAATGCCTCGCGATGAAATCGAGGAGGTGGCACGGTTTAAAAACTTAACTGAGGCACAAAAAGACAAGTTGCTGGCTGCAAGAAAATCAGCTCGAAAATACACTGAAGGCGTAATCCTGACAGACAACCTAGATCCTTTATTCAGAAATGTACCGCCAGCAATCGCACTTGCTTTGGCCATGACAGAGCAAGAAGAAAAAGCGGAACGAAAAGTAATCATGAATGAAAACAGGTGTAGTGAACTTGAGGCGGCCGAAATAGTGGCACAACGAATCAAAGATAAACGACGCAAACATATTGATGCAGAGGATGAAATGTATGTTTAAAAGAACAGCATTTATAGGACTCACACTTCTTTGCATATCATCTACCGTCACCGGAGGTAGTTTGCTTGTTGAGGTTTTTCACGGTGCAGAACAGCGTGTAATAAACATTAAAGATGCACAGCGAATAGCTACTGTTGCAGTTTATGATTTGAGTGAGCCGGAACAAATCGAAGATCGAATTAGTGCACATCTTTCTAATGATCCGCTATTGGCACAGCGCCAAGCTAAAAGAATATTAGAAGCTAACGGTCAAAACATTATGCGTGAGTTTGCAGCCGCTTACCAAGGTACTCTAAAAGCGAAAGAGTACCAACTTACTAAACTGCCTGCCATCGTATTTAATCATGGTCAATCGGTGGTGTATGGCGAGTTAAATCTAGCTAAAGCTATCTATCGCTACAGAGAATCGCTGGCAAGGAGCAAAAAGTGAATCCTATCTTAGCCGGTCTTTTATCAATCATGATGTTGTCATACAGTGCTATTAGTGCAGGTGAAACAAAGACTATCAGCACTGCAAGTATTGTATCTGCCGCCGCAAGTGCCTCCTGCATTGATTATCAAATAGTTGGCGTATGTTTCTGGCTAGACTGTGGTGGCCAATGCAAGATAAAGGTATCACCGAAGGTTGCACATTTTAATCCAGATCTCGTTGTGAGCGCTCAAAACGGTGTAGGCAATAACCCTTGGACAGAAGCTAATTCAATAGTAGGAACCGCATCTAAAAGTGCAGTCAATGCCATCATGTCGTCCCTCGGCGGTATTGGTGGTGATGTCGAGACCGGAGGAAATAGAGGTGGCACAGATAAAAACCATCAAGCCTTAAAATTCAAGTCAGCTGATGCGATCGGCCATCCAGCCGCAACAATAACTATCCCGTATCGTTGTAAATCACAATCAAGTTCATTCTATCCTTACTTTATCTCTGGTATAGACACGCTTGCATGGAGGTTAGGCGTGCCGGAAATGGTCTATCCCCAAGCCCTAATGCCAGGCGTGAGAGAAGTTGGAAACTTCCCATCAAACACATGGGGAAGTGTGTACCCAAGAAGCGGCTTCATCAATCAAGCATCTGATCCAAAAGCAGCAGCAGTAATTGCTCAACGTGTTGCAGATATTGTCACCCGAGGTGGTCAGCCTCATGTTTATAGCGCCCTTAAAGGTGGAGACAGCATACAAGATGGAATGAAGGTATGGCCTCCTGCCGGACTAAAAGAAAACGACGAGAAAACCGGAAAATGGCAAATGCTGGCCCCCGTACCATCTTCGAGTTGCGAAGTTTTTGGCACTAACGATCTGGTTAGCGCGTCAGGATGGGGTGGTGGAAAACTAGCTACAACAGGTAATTATGCTTGGACATTATGGCGACCGTACAAGTGTTGCAAAAAAGAAGGCCAATTATTCCTCTATTCCATCGACTTTAAATCATACCCATAGGGATTTGTCATGAAAAAAACAGTTTTAACTTTTTTAATCATTTCTGCATTACCGTTAACGAGTAAGGCACTTGTAATACCTGAGGATGATGGTAGCTGGTACTACGGACTTGGTGGCGAAAGAGCAGTAAGCCAGCCAGCCTCTTATGATACTAATAGTATTGTTCTGGGTGGAGAGGTTACTAGTGGTTCTGGCTTTAGTTGTGGGGCGTTTAATCCCACTTTAGGGGTGTCCAATACACTTAATCAAGTTAAGAGCGGAACGGAAGCTATCGGGCAACAGCTTGTGTCTGCGGCTACTGGAGCGATTGCATCGCTTCCTATGCTGATGCTACAAAGAGCAAATCCAGGTCTGTACGACATGCTAATGAATGCAACAGCGGCGGCTAAACAATCTGTCCAGCTATCTACAAAAACCTGTGAAGCAGCCTTACAGCAAGTTGGTGATGGTAAAAGCCCGTATTACGATTGGGTACAGGTATCGCGCTCAAGAGACTGGAAAAAAGAAATCGGTGATAGTGGCTATCAAAGTGCATCAAGCGATGTTAGCGCGGCAAAATCTAATGTTCAAAGAGCAAATGGCGATAACGGTTTTGACTGGATCGGCGGTCAATCAGCTGGTGGCCGAGGAATGCCTCCTGCTCTGGTACCAACAGATATTGTAAAGGCTGGCTACAATCAAACACTAAACAGAAATGCACTGTCCGACGCTGAAGCATTAAATAAAGATAGCCGCTTAACGCAAATCTGGGGCTCTCCAGATGAAGCAAAAGAATGGTCAAGATCGGTAATGGGTGAACTGGTCGTAAGAACTTATGAAGGTCATGCTGTGCAAACAGTACCAGGTCGGGGACTGACGTTTGAAGTAGGTAAAGAAGAAAAAGAAATCAGTGCAAAACTGTCCAAGCTAGTGTCAGGTCAAACGGAAGTTAACGGCACAACCCTTAATGATATTTCAACGCCCAGCCTGGTGATTACGCCAGGAATAATTAGAGGTCTGAAAAGTTTATCGCCAACTGAGAAAAGCATTATTATGGGCCGCCTTTCCCAAGAAATTGCAGTAGCCCGCGTAATAGAAAAAGCATTGCTTATCATTAGGCTGCTGATGGCTGGATTACAAGAGCCAAATGTTAACGCTTCTGGCGTTGCGTATTCGCAAACCAAAGAAGAGGTGGAGAAGTTAAACAATGATATTGAGGCAGTGCTATTTGAACTTGATGTTAATAAGAAGCTAGCCGCAGTAACAGGTCAAGCCGTTAAGGATTTAGAAAGACATCATCGTAATGTCGGACTATCAACAGGTATAACTCCATCCACTTCCGCTATTAAGCCTGAGAATGGCGGCATTATGAAGAGTGCGAACTAAGCCTTATGAAACTTATCGATCGTCGCTATCTCAAGATGAGTATTTTAGCCTTAGTTATTATTGCCATCTTAGTCTCCGTTTTTTACTTTGCCACAACCTCATACAAGGATGTGGAACTTATTGCCGGCGCAACCAGTGGCTTTGTTGATACGCTTCGCTGGTTTAGGTGGGGAATAATAATTCTGCTAACAGCTCTCTGGCCACAAATAACGGCGGTTATTGTGGCGTATAAGCACCTTGAACCTGAACAAGTCCAAAAGATCGCTGCATTACGGTGGCGTGTACCAGTTTATTTAGTGATATTCGAGCTACTCGTTATTGAGTCGCTACCATCAAAGATCTTGGGACTATAAACAATGCCAACAGGCAGCTTTATTGAAATGTTTCTAACCACCTTCGGGTGGTATCTTTACGATATTGTTTGGGATGTTATTTCAAGTACAGGTTTAGCATATCTGCCAATTATCGCCGTCATTATTGATAACGTAGTGAAGCCTATGGAGTCACAAGAATCAAAAAGTGCGGCGGCGGTATCTTTAAGACGTTTAGAAATAGACGTGTTACGCATCATCGCAATGATGGTTATTGCAGTTACTCCGTACATGACGCTGACCTTTGCATCTACCACCTATACCAATTACTCAGATTCGTGCGACGTAAGTACAAAAAAAACGGCCGGTTCAAGCGGGACCACCTATGACGACGTGTTCAGCCCTTTACTTTTAGATGGAAAAGCAACAAAAGTACCGGTTTGGTTTTATTTGGTCATGACTGTCAGTGGCGGTGTTAATGATGCGGTAATTTCGTCACTGCCTTGTGACAACCTAAATGTGCGAGAAGTACAGTCAGAAATTAATTCGGCACAAATAGAAGATCCTATGCTTCGCAGAGAGGTACAGCGTTTTGTAACAGAATGTTACCAGCCAGCTAGAAGCGAATTTTTTAACGACCAAACTAAATTACCATCCGAATATCCAAACGATGATATTGCTTGGATTGGCTCCACTTATTTCCTACACCAATTCTATCCTCAAATCTGTGCAAGAGCCCCCGTCCCCAATTTCCCATTGGATAGAACAAGGGCCTGCGATAAGCAATATTTAATGGAAGACGGTTCCCAAGTAGCGCTAGCTGACGGTTATCCTGATTGCTCACTAAGATGGGTAAGCCCTGACAATGGTATTAGAGCTAGATTGTTAAAGGAAATAGATCCAGGTAAGTTTACGTGGCTTAAGTCGATAGGATCAGGCCAGACTAGAGACGACTATGCAATTAGACGGCTAATGATGAATGAGGCTGACAATGTGATGTCAGGCTTAGAACTGAGTGCAAACACAAAACAATGGGGCTCCGCTTCGGATACGGCGAGCCTACTTCCAACTGATTCTTCAATCATGGCAAAAGCAGACGCTATTGTGGGCGTTGCAGCGACAGCGGTAGGCTGGATTGGTGGGGTAGCGGTTGATTTACTTATTCAACCCGTGCTTGAAATGACAATTAAAATGGCGCCATACATTCAAGCAACGATGCTAATGAGTATCTACTTCTTGCTTCCTTGGATATTACTGGTGGGCAACTACGAGTGGGGAACCATTAAAACGGCCACCGTTACCATCTTTGCTATTAAGTTTTGGACATCAATATGGGCTGTGATTAGCTTGCTGGATAACAAACTACTGGCGGCATTGTCTAGCAATCGTGGCGGTGTAAATGGTTGGACCGATTTCATTAATGCACAAATGGGTTTTACCAGAATAATTATTGATTTAATCATTCTGTCGCTTTATATCGGCTTGCCTATGTTCTTTTTATCGATGTTGGCATGGGGTGGCGAGAGAAGCGCATCGGCAGCAAGTGAGAGCTCTAAGGGTATGAGCTCAGGAGCTAAAGATGCTGGCGATGCTGGAGTGTCTGTCGGAAAGAAAGCGGTAGGTAAATAATGATCGAGGCTTTGCAAAACTTGCGATGCTAAGCTTCAAATTATTAATCCAAATTACCGTATTTATCTTCGCTCTTCCACCAATTCTTTTCAAAATCAAAGGAATCTTTTTCTTTGCTTACATTTTGTTTGGAATCTGTTAACGCATCAGACCAGTTGATTGCTCTTAATAGATTAATAATGGCTTTAGCTACAAATACAATGACTGTAGCTAGAACCGTAAGTATAGCGATAAACCAGCCCCATCCTTTTTGTGCATGTTCATTTTCAAATGGTTTAGTCACCCGATCTCGTGATTGACGGTGGAATAGTGCTGCAATGATAGCCAGTAAACCCAAAACTACCGTAGCTAACCCAATAAGGACAAAGGCGAGTCCCACATAAAACGGCATCGAAAACGCAGTGAAGTATTCAAGAATGAATAGTGGCAATGAAATAACCGCCACCCACGGCATTTTCTTAACAATACCGCGTAATTTAGCAGGGTAGCTGAATTGGTCGCTCTTAGCTGTTAGCCAGCTATATGTACCGCTAACTACAAATGAAAGCACTATAACTACTGTGTATGAGATTAAATCTTCTAAATTAGTCATCTTGATTATCCTTTATTTTCTAGTTGCCTTTACATCGATTGAGGTAACTAGAAAACAACGATAATAATTATCACTGTTTAGTACCTACCCGATATATCGGCAGTCCGTTTTCTTTAATTTATAGTTACAGTTAAGCACACAAACGACTTTACGCAAATCCATTTTAGAACGGGGCTTGTATTACGTTTAATGGTAAGTGTATCATCTAGTTATTGAATTCTTCGTTCTCATCATTTTGATGTTTGCGTCAGAAGTGCTTGCAACCACTTATTGTTGCACTCAACAACACCTGTTCACTGACCAGGCGTTAAACAAAAAGTAAATGTCCACGGATGTTTGCATATTATCCACCCTTCGGGAGCTTACTCCCGCTAGGGGATGCTCCCTTTTTAATTTTATTTTGGAGAGACATCATGGATTTATTGGTCAATATTTTGGTAGGCGGCTTGTTTTACACGGTACTTTGGGATTTATCTGTTTTTCACAAAATGAAGAACTCAAAGACAGAAGATGAAGCTCAATATCAACCCATTATAGGGCAGTTATTGTATTTCACCAGTCGTGGCCACCTATCCTTACCAGTACTAAATAACAGAATACTGCCTACCGGTAGTGTTGAATCATTTAAGGTTAAAGATCGTACTATTTGTATGAGTCGTCTAGGTGTTCGCACTCGGCTAACATACTTCATGGACGAAAATAACCATGCTTGGTTTAAGAAAGAGCGTGTTAACGATAAAGGAAACTTTGTTGGGCAAGCTAAGTTTGAACCAGCAACAATGACATTTAAGCAACAATCAAATTTGCTTATTTAAGCCTAAGCCACCTTTCTACGGAGAGGTGGCTTTTTTGTTGTCTAAAATTCATCACCACCAGCATTACTAGCATCACCAATAACCCCACCTACTTTTGAGTATATTTTTTGTTTATGTATCGCCACCTCAGACATTAACCGCACACGATTAATATCCGGTTATCACTCTACATTTGGCTTTGCATGGTATAGATTGGCAGCCTTATAACAGGGGGTTAATCATGCTAAAAAAGATAATGTCACGGTTTGCCACGCAACCAGGCGAGCAACTCGACACAATTGAAAGGGCAAAACTACCCAAAGGTGCTTACCCCTTTTTAACGGCTGAAGAACTCATCAAACCTCACGCAAGATATATAAAGGTGATTAAGGATGACTCTGAGGCAACAAAAGCTTACTTTGAAACATACTACCTGCCTGCCATTCATCGCTATGCTGAAATCATGCAACAACGCCCGCACGGGGCAGGTGAGTTTGCAAAAAATGGCGGTGCCATCGAGGTAATGATAAAACGAGTAGCTATGGCACTAAAGCTAAGAAAAGGACTTTTACTACCTCAAAACGAACACCCTGAAGAAATGTCTCGTAAAGGTCCATTGTGGACATACGGTGTATTTGCAGCAGCGCTTCTAAAAGAAATGGGTGGTCAGCTACTTAGTATGCAAATTATAGGGTTTGACCAAAAACACCAAGAAAAAGGCGTTTGGCGCGGATGGTATAACTCACTAAATGATTGTGCCTACTACAAAATGAAGGCTGATTTAACTATCTCGCGTTCAGTAGCGCAGACGTCATCAGCAATGCTGTTACCGATGGTGCTAACAAAAAAAGGAGTGCAATGGCTTCATGATGACATCAATCTTATTGATTGCTTGTTAGATCAGTTAATGGTCGGTCATAAGATAGAGGGCAATCCCATTTACACGCTAATTGCCGATGCCTCACGCGCCATTAGCGAAGCCGATTTAGTACTGGACAACAAGAAATCAATTGATAGTTCACTAACCGTATCTACTGGCGAGAAAATTGATTTATCAACTGGTGAAGTAACCGAAGATGCCATACCTCAGCAACCAGTATCTCCCGTTAAGAAAGAGCGACCTGCAGAGAAGCCACAGCAAGAAGCTATTGAACCAATTCAAACTACTTTAGCGGCCCATGAGCCCAAAGAGAGCACCGCACCTATAACAACTAATGACGTAACGGTAAAAAACTTCGCACAAAGAGTAATAGCCGATCTTGAGTCTGGAAAGCTTACTGCTAAAGAGGCATGGATACTAAACAACGCGTTACACATTAAATACCCATCGACTTTTAATTATTACAATAACAGTCCGGCAGAGTTACTTAATGAGTTGGAAATTCATGGCCATGTAATCAAAAAACATGACAGGGACAAAAGTGGGGCGGGAAGAACAATCGAACTTAAAATATAACGCCCCACGTTAGAGCGGGGCGTATATTCGATAACTCGTTTCAAACTAAAAAAGATCACCCAACCCTGCGCCAAGTATTAAATCTTGGCTTGAGTCGCTAGCAACAGGCTGTTCGGTGATCTCACTAGGGGCAATTCTCGAAGATGGAGAGGGGATGCCACCACGCTCAACCAATAAACCTAATGTCATCAGTTTAGTCATATTGTACGCACGATCCTTAATAGGAAACTGGCTCAAATAATCATAAAGAACCGGATCTCGCACCCCTTTTACCGTCACCTGTGTTCTGATTTCATCAGTCATAACTAAGCCGCCGACATCTTACTGCTAGCAATCCATGCGTTACCCATTAGCTGATAACCAAGCACGTTGGCAACAAGAGCCTGAGCATCATTACAATGCACCTTATGATTAGGCAGGATAGCTTGGAGAGGCCCCTTAAAGATACTTGCTCCTCCACCAACCAATACAACACGATCAATATTGATACCGTCCCCCACGACATTAGCAATCGCTTCGACACCGGGCATGATCGCTGATAGCGCTTTTTTGTGATACTGCTTTAAATCAACATCTTTACCGTACAACTTAAAGACACCCGTTCGCACACCCTCATCTATTTTAGAAATATTGTCGTAATTAACATTGAATTCTCGACTGATTTCCTTTGCGATAGATTTAAGATAGGCGCTCATCCCTGACGGATGACTGCCACTCATTCCTTTCACTTCACGCAAGCCTGTTGAGACGAGAAAATCAACAGTAAAGAAACCTGGGTCGACCAAAAGGTTGCGTGTCGAATTTAAGCCAGTCAACATATCGTTGTTAGCGGCGTGATATAAAAAGCCGCCCAAAGGTTGAGCGACGGCGTTCACTTTATGGATGGTAACTGTACGGCCGGAAATTTGGTGTTCACCTTTAAGCATTGTTTCTAATGATTTCCGTTTGCTTGACAGCAAATCAACAGGCAGACCAACCATAAGTAAATCAATCTCATCCACATCCATTTGAGATAAAGCACCGTAATTGAGTGCCATATACTGATCCGTGTCGATGTAATTGTCATGGAGGATACGCATATTCCCCTCAAGCGCAGCATCCAATCCTCGACCAACTTCATATTTTGTACCATCGACTTCTACAACAAATACGTTAGGTGTATCTGTAATAGAGTCTCTATCTGTAGTTACGGTATTGATGATAGATGGGAAGTAATCGGCATTTATCTGACCGTCGACAACAGATTTAATAAATTTTGTCTTGCCATAACCGACATCGATTGAACGTACCACGGGTTTTGTATTAGACATAAATTTTCTCCACGAAAATAGATATAAGACGTGCGAAAGCCGATAAGGGCGATTGGCACAAGTAAATTAGAGAGTTTGCTTCGAGAGTGAAGCAGTTTGATGCACGAATCCGTGGAGTAGTGCTATTTGAGATCGCGCAAATGGCGATGTAAACAATATACACACCCAAAACTATGAAATCAAGCTGTAGTCGTTCACTTGCACGACAACTGCACGACAGGAGCGTTTCACGATTTAAAAAACATTCAAAAATCTCTTCAGTCGTTCACTTGCACGACAACTGCACGACTAGGCTTCAAAACACCCAAAAAACACCCAAAATTAGGGTCGGAAAAAAGTCCGCCGGAGAGTGAGGGAACAAAATTAGTGTAAAAAGCACGTTAAAACAAGCAGATAGAATCCAATACGGACAGTTAAAACGGAGGGAAGGAAAAAAAGACCACAAAAATGGTTGACATAAATAGCGACCTGATCTGAGAATATGCCTAACTTACGAAGTCCAAAGCAGACTTAGTAGTGAATCGGAAGCTCACGATTTAAAACAAGCGGCACTCTCAGAATCTTTGTCCACGGACGAGGAACACTCAAAAAGAAGGGAAAAAGAAGAATAAAGCCATAAATCGGCTTATCGCTTCTGCACATGAGGAATAAAGTCTTAGACAGACTTATCGCTTCAACACTTCCCGAAAAATCATCCCGATGTACCGAAAGAGCCGAAGGCGTAATCGTGTGCATCGTATTTAGACATCAATCAACACGCAGCTAACTATTGTTGGCCTGCACATCCATACAAACCACAGAAGAAACGACAATAAAATTGATATGAGCGAAAAAACCTGCGCGGGCAGTGAGCGAGTATTGACAGTCCAACACGAGAAAAGACCTTGGTGGCAGAGGTTTTATAAGGGGGCAGAATCAAATCGTGGCTAATTTTCTGTGCGTATCAAACCAACCTAACCAGAACTAAACACTCTGGGTTATTTACAACATCTAACTAGGACAGGGTAACTAGCAACTACCAGACACTAACTTGACAGTGGATAACTCATGTCGGGTCTAAATAACCTTCCATGAAAAATTGAAACTTACTTTAAAGGATATGCCGCAGGATTGGCCCTGCACCTTTGATGAGAGTCCCCTTTGTATGGGAATGATTGAACTAAATAACGATGATTGAAAGCTGAGTGATGAGAGGTAGTAATTAAAAATAAATAAATAAAAACAGGAGAAATGAAGATGAATAAAGAGCTGGTTAGACCGTCGAAGGTGTTGGAAGAAGTGGGGTGTATATTTGCTCACCCAGAATTAAAAGGCAGACGTCATAGTAACGGTGGTGTTTATACGGCACGAAAACTGTTCTCGTATAACGTCTCACAAGTACTTTATATGAACAATAAATGGCATGTAAAAAAGCGTAAACCTGTTAGTGATGCCACTAAATACAAACGGTTTACTGAGTGCCAGGCAATGTGTCATGACCTGCACAACCTTGGGTATAAGATTATTTTGCCAACGCAGCTGAAGCAAAAACACGTTAAAGCGTTGACACACTACTGGGAAGCGAGCGGATTAAATCCAGCCACTATCGTCCAGAAAGTATCTATTCTTCGTATCTTTCTAACATGGATAGGTAAGAGTGACGTGATGTCTTTTCTACCGCATGAGTCGATGTATAAAGAGCCTGAAAAAATCAAACGTAGCCTAGTAGCAAAAGAAGATAAAAGTTGGGATAAAAAAACAGACGTATTAGAGCTGATTGCTGGCGTAGAAACGGAAGATAAGTTTGTATCCAGACAATTACTGCTGTCTCACTTTTTTGGGATGAGAGTAAAAGAATCCATGTTATTTCGTCCGGCAATGGATTACGACGAAACCACATCAGTCATCCATGTTAGACGAGGAACTAAAGGTGGTCGTCCAAGAATAATGCTGGTTGAAACACAAGAACAAAAAGCGTTATTGAAAGAATTAAGGTCTTTCTGTCATGACAATCAAAGCTCAATGATTCCTGTACGAGCTGACTTAGGTAGATGGATCAAGCATTACTACCGCGTCTGTAATAGACACGGCATTTCAAGAGCCAACGGAATGACGCCTCATGGTTTACGACACGGATATGCTCACCGGTTGTACGAAGAAAAAACAGGTGTAGTACCTGCAACTGTATCAGGTCAAAAAGAAGACATGGATGCAATTACAGATCGTATTGCTCGACTGTTGGTGGCTGAAGATTTAGGTCATAGCCGCGTATCAATCTCAAGTGCCTATTTAGGATGATTAAAATGAATACACAAAGAATGCGAGTGACGTCTCGAATTATTGCCAGGACAGATGACGAAATTAATAGTTGTTGTGCGATTGCTCATTATGATGATAGCTACGCAGGTAGAGTTTGCGTGATAAGTCTGGATGAGGTCGTTGCTGTGTTGCCTAATCCAATTGAAGCATTGAAGGTGGCCGCCCTTGCTATAACCCCAAATGGTGGTTTTGGTAGTGTTGCATTACTGGTTGTAAAAAATGAATTTCCGACACACAATAGTTTTGTTGAGTGGCTGGATTAGTCATGAGAGCTAATGGACGGATTATCGCAATGGGCGCCATGCAGTTTGGCGGTGAAACGGTAGAGTCATTTTTACCTGATGATTATGAAGGTGCTGTCAAAGTAGCAAGTGCGAGTGATTGTGGTGAAACCGTAATTGCCGTACTACCAAATTTCGAGCAAGGACTTCGGGTCGCCTTATTTGCCATGTCACCTTATGGTGGTTCTGGATCTGTAGAGCTACATCCATGCACGCAAACTGATGTTACACATAACGATATAAATGAAGTAATGATCTAAAAACAAGGAAGCGAATTACTCCATAAGTTTTGCGTCAAAGACTCGCAGGATTTATGAAGTGGTCTTCTTGGTCCAAGCATCACTAAACAAAAGCAAAAAAGCGATTAATCGAACAGTATCAATATCCGGTTATCGCTTGAGTTTTATCCAACACACATTTATGGTCCACACACATAGAAATTGAGATTAAAAATGCTAACCACGAAAACTTGGATGAATACGTATGATTTGCTATTATTAAATGGCGAACTGACGGGAATAAGCCAAAAAGCGATAGATAGCTATAAAGTGTTAGCAGATTTTGCGTGCCACGCATCACTTTCTTTTGAATTTATCTCAGATATTTCAAGTGTCAGTACTAAAGATGCAGAGCAAGGCATTAAAGAACTTACAGAGAAAAAAATTATCATCGCAACGGACACGGCGCATGGATATAGTTTCTACAGATTACATAAAAGACTGCTAACGTCTTATACCGAGATAGAAGTAACGTAAAGACTTTGTATTGTGGAGATATATTTAGCTTAACCATCAGCATGCGTATTCCACAACAAACTGCCAACGAATCCAGACCACACTGCCAATTGAATCCAGAGTTCACTGCCAACGATGCTGAACTGACTGCCAATAAATAGCACTATAACTTTCAGCTATGCTTTCATTTAATTGTATTTCTCAGACTTGAACTGACACGCTTAAAGTAAGGTTTTGATGCGGCTTAACCGTCCGCTTCGTGCCCAGACTGTGTGAAAACTATTGCACACATTTTGGACTAACCCCCCCCACCTTTTCGTAAAATTATCTATATATTTCAGCGCGTTAAGTTGTTTTCTGGTATAATAAAACCGTCAGCCAAACCAGAGAGAGTCTACGATGTCTCACCATATTCAAGGTCACTCACGAACTCAAACCACGTTGTTACCCGAAGTACTAGATGATTTCGTCACCGAAGATAATCCTGTTCGCGTTATTGATGTTTTTGTGAATGAAATTGATCTTAACTCACTAGGTTTTCATCGGGTTCAAGCAAAACAAACGGGACGACCTGGTTATAATCCAGCAACGCTACTTAAGTTATACCTTTACGGTTACCTGAACCGTATTCAATCATCACGCCGCTTAGAAAAAGAGACCCATCGTAATGTTGAATTGATGTGGCTACTTGAGCGCTTACAACCTGATTTCAAAACCATTGCTGATTTTAGAAAAGACAATGGTCAAGGTATTAAAAATGCCTGCCGTCAGTTCATTGAACTGTGTCGCCAAATGAATATGTTCAGTGACGCCGTGTTCGCCATTGATGGTAGTAAATTCAAGGCGGTAAACAATAAATCTAAAAACTACACGCCCAGCAAAATGAAGTTTCATATTGAACGTGTTGAGAAGAGTATCCAAGACTATCTGAGCAAAATGGATCGTCAAGACAATGATGAAAAAACCAATAGCAGTAAGGTGTCAGAGTCAAAATTAGCATGGTTAAAACAGCGCTTAGTTGAACTCAAAGCACTCGAAAAAGAAGTGAATGGCCATCCTGATAAACAACTCTCTCAAACAGATCCTGATGCCCGCCTCATGAAAACGCATCACTTGAGCAGGCAAGTTTGCTACAACGTTCAATCTGCTGTGGATACTAAGCATCATCTGATTATCAGTCATAACGTCACGAACACGCCCGACAGAGGTCAATTAACCCATGTTGCCAGCCAAGTTCAAGACGTGCTTAAAACAAAAAATATCACTGTTATAGCTGACAAAGGTTACTTTAGCCGCAATGATATCAAAGCCACACAAGATCTTGGTATTGAGGTAAACGTTCCGATAACAGACACCTCTGGCTCAGAGAAAAAAGGGATCTTCAATAAATCACAGTTCAACTATGACGAGCAACAGGATGTTTATATCTGTCCTGCAGGCGAGACGCTGCAAAACCGAATGCGTGTGGTTGAAAAAGGACTTGAACAAGATGTGTACTTCAATTGCATAGCGTGCAGAGACTACTCTATTCGCGAGAAATGCACAAAATCAAAACGTGATCCACGACGCATGCGCCGTTGGATCTACGAAGCAGATATCGAAGCGATGCAAGCACGATTAGATGCCTCGCCAGAGACTCCACTCATACGAAAGCGAACCGTAGAGCACCCATTTGGCACGATAAAAATGTGGATGGGGGCAACTCACTTTCTGACGAAACGATTTAAAAACGTCAGTACCGAAATGAGTCTACATGTACTGGCCTATAACCTCAGGCGCATGATCTCGATAATGGGCGTAACAGGTCTAGTCTTGGCATTACAGGGGCGGTAATTTCCCTTTTATTGCACTTAAAACAGCATTAGTGAGCACACAAATAGTCCATAGGCTGCTAGAAAAGCGAGAAACACGTTCATTCACAATAATCCAACCCTTTCCTCAAAGTCCTCATTCTCAGCAATAACAGCCCGTAAGAATCTAAAGCTTAAGAATTTTAGTTGTTTTCACACAGTCTGTGCCAGTAACTGTCATTCGCTTAACATCTAACTCAGCCGCGCCGCTTTTTGACGTCGGCTGGAGTGCCTTGTTAGCCTTTTTGCTTATGATGCATCAAAGTAGATAATGCCTTAGACAATTCAGCTTCATCTTTTAAGGCCTGTGACAGGCGTTCAGATAGTTCACCTAGAACTACACGAACACTACTTGCTAATTCAAGGCAACCCTCATCAGATAATGCGTGCACGCCTTCACTCAGGGCACTATGTAGCAAAAGAATCGGACTATGGCCATTGATTAACAAACTTTCAGGCATAGCGTCTTTTGCCATGTTTAAGGCTTTACTGAATTGTGTTTCTGTAATAGCGCCTCGAAGTATTTCGATTTTCTCTTCCTGAGCACCGATTTTTTCTGAGACTTTTATAATCTCACCCAAAATCCGATTCTTTTGATTTTCTACAACACGACGATAGTAAATAAAGGCCCCGACTCCTAGGCCTTGGTTTTCGCAGCGTCTACCTTTCAGGAATTGCTCACGATCTGGACCGATTAATTTAATTAACTTGGGTGATACAGGAGGCCCGTATGTTGGCAACTCACCAAATTTGTAACATTCACCCGTCTTCGTGCCATCTTCGTCAACTTTAGCTGCAAGTGAGTAAGTTTTTTCTGTTTCTTGGCAATTAGAGCATCTATAAGTCACATAGAAAAACTCAAACGCAGGCTTTAAAAACTGATCTCGTCCAGATATGCAACGGAAAAAACGTATACCATTGCACGACTCATGCGAACAATGAAGCTGCAATTCAGGTGTTCTCATCACATTCTTTTTGCTGATCCAGCCCTCTTGGTGAGCCCAACTAGACAGATCGGAAATATGTAAAAGCTGATTTGGAGGGTTGCTTTCTAGGAATTCAGAAATAGGTTGATATTCTATTTCTTCTTGCACTTCGTCTGTTTCAGTTTTATCTGTCAATGTTTGGTACCTATGAAAATTGGAAGGCTAACACCGCATTCAGCGGCTTGTCCGCTGCAATGCTTTGTTAGCCTTGCTACGAATTATCAACATGATCTTGTTCATCTATAGGCTCCTCGAACATTGGTTCTTCAATGTTCGGCACTTCAAAGATCAACGGCATGTTTGCTTTAAATGCTTTCCCTACCGCTATTGCTTGTTTGAACTTTAATGTCGGCAGAGCCTGAACCATGTCGTCACCAACGTAGTTCGAGAGAAACTCTCCACTTGTCCTGTCAAATTGTTGGAATGCAATAATCGAATTGCATTGAGTTAAAACCGTTTTTGATACATTTGCTGTCCTCTGGGCAACTATCACAAAACCAATGCCATATTTTCTACCCTGCAGAGCTATTTGCCCAATACTATTTACTAGTGACTGCGCACTCTTATCTGAAACACCAACAAAGTTCCATTCAGGAATAACAGTGTGCGCCTCCTCTAATACAACACACACTTTTCGCCCACAATTATTTTCGTTTCTAGCAATTGCGAATAGCGCTCTAAAAAACCACTTTGTATATTCAAGTATTGCAGTCGAATTGGCTACATCAGGCAGTTCAAACAACCTCAGTCTGTCATCGCCCTCCATAAAATCTTTGATCGCATTATAGAAATTAACTTTAATAATCCTTTCTGAGTCAGCAATAACCTGCGCATTCCTGTTATTGGCAAACTTCTCATACTCAGCTGACAAAGCATCAATGGCAGCAAATATGTCTACCTGTTTATCCTCTGCTACTACGGGTTTAGGGTCTAGGTCATTTAGTCGCTTTGAATGTTCAAGAGTAAAATCAACAATAATTACTTTGGTTTCTTGGCTCGCTATATTTCGCACTAAATTTCTAGTAAAAACAGATTTGCCTGTTCCGGTAACCCCCAAAATTGCGAGATGATGTGTTATAGCCGTTTCTTTATTTAGAAAAATTGGATAATTCGTATTTGGGATGGTACCAATATTCAAATATCCCTCGGGGGTCTCCTGAGCTTCAATGTTATCGGCTATATATAATGGGCTGTTTACTGGAGGAACCCAGCCAAATCGATTAAAGGTAAATTCTTCGGAGTTCCAGCTACCTAACTGAAGGGCCTCACCAACTATTCCAGCCGCTTCGTTCTTTGATTCTAGAGATTCTGTATAGGTTGTACCTTGAAGTACCTGATAGAGTATATTTTTATTGGCGCACTTTAATTGTAATAGCGTTCCTTCCTCCACATTTCCAGACACGCTCTCTTCAAATCGTACTCTCTTTATATTGGAAGAATCTACAACAGTCCCTATTAAAGTCTTTGTCGTTGCAGTTTTCGGTACTTTAATCCTAGCTATACCTTTTTCATTTAGATTAAGACTAATTTCAGGCGAAAGGTCATCTAGCTTTAATATTTTCGACCAGCGCTGGCCATCCAAAACGTAGATATCTATAACTACACCTATGTGCTGTTCGCAACCATTACCTTCATTAAAAGCAAACTGAATGTACTCATTGTTTTTTAAAGGTTTGTTTTTGTAGAGCTTGGCAAGATATGTATTGGATGATTGGACGCTAAAGATGGTACCGATTTCACCTTCTCTGTTATTTTGCATCTTAGTTTTTAAGTAATATTTCTTCGGGTCTATTAGTAAGATAACAGCACTAAACCCAAATAAAACCAAAAACTCATTTGATTGGCTGTCAACATAAAATAGCAGGGAAAGTATGAATAAGGAATAGAATAAAAACTTCCCGTTTCCGAAGGCGGTAACAAACGTTTTTATATTTATAGATACTCTATTTCCAATGCTGGAAGAAGACTTTTCAGAATCTAAAAGCAAAAGTGCGACTAGTGACAATACGACTAAGAATAGGTTATAAATAAAAAAAGCGTCATACCACAAGCCCATTTTTAATAGATCGCTTTTAATTGGAGATAAAAGCAGCAGAATAGATATTGAGGATGCTAGAACGTCTGTCGGTTTGGAAAAAAAGTGCTCAACAAATAACACTATGAAACACAGCATTACTAAAGAAGAGTATAAAACGATTGTACTATTCCCGGCAGGTATAATTTTTCCATTAAAAACAAAGGAAATCACCCCTGATACGAATAGATATAAACTAAAAAGTATTACTCTCTGACCCTTTGGCATTAATTCAATCCTTGATTTTATTTTGACGGCTAACTTGTTGTTAACGGGAATAGGAATTCCCTGTAATTCTTATACATATAGTGACTATAATTCCATGTAATCATACAATCAAGCCAAAAGCGGGAATAACAGTCGGTATGTATATCACCCTCTCTTCCCGAGTATATATTACTTAGTCCAATAAATTGAGGTGCAACGTCCGCTGTGGGTCGGAAACGGTCAGATCTCACCTGCTTAGTTGGCAGTTACGTTAGTAGCGTTGGCAGTGATTTCTGGACTCGACTGGCAACCATCACTGGAATCATTTGGCAATCTCTCTGTAATACCTAAACACCTACCTTTCTAAAATTACCTTCAATCGTTACCCCACCCATTACTAATGTATATCTTGATAGTCAGACATAGCAGTAACCGCATACTGAATAGCGATTAGCTCTAATTTCGTTCTTGATTTAACGTTATTAGATTTCGTGAAGATGGGTGCAAACGCTTTAAATTGACCACTCGAATGTATTAACAATTGGTCCCATTCATCGGCAGTGTCTTTGTAAATCACAATCGGTGGTAATACCCCAATTTCATTAGCAATGCTACCTAGCACTTGTTCGACGCTATTTGTGACTGATGTACCAGGTGTGACTTCATTACTCTCATCTATGATGCATGAGAATATATCTACCAGCGTACTGTTTGGTTGTATATGAAAATACAGGGGGGAATGAATCCATGATCTTAGTTTCTTTTTCATCTAGAGTTGTTTTATTTCAAGCCTTTGGTTAATTATGACTTAGAAGAGTATTCGTACAAGTTTGGGGGTGTTGCTGTACGCAGAATTGACTGAAATAAGGTATTGATGTTCATTGTTACCTTGCCTAAAAGGGATTGCTGTAACTTTCTGCTTAAGCTATAGTATTGGTCAGGCCATATCGAAGCCTGCTACCCACCTTTGCAAACTCGAACGAGACGATAGTAAAAAAACCATAAACATCTTTTTATTTTTGATGATGCGTAATAGGCAGTGGGTACTTATTAATTAAGCATTTGAGGAAATAAAATGTCTACGATTAAATATCTAATAAGCTCTACTAATATCAGCAAGCTGAAGCAAAAAGCAAAATCCCTAAAGAAAGATTCTAATTTAACGCACACCCAAGCACTTGAGGTTGTCGCAAAACAAGTGGGATTAGATAACTGGCACCAAGTCACCGAAGCAAATAAACCTTACCAGGATGTTGAGAAAGCTAAAGAAAATGGCTTCATTATTATTTACGACACGAAAGATGCTGAGGATTTTTATGATGAGCAAAATCGTTTTACCAGAGTAAGTGAAGATATTGGTTTAACGGTCTGTCGTCCTGAGCTTTATAACGGATTAGTTAATGAGGTAGACGATAACGATATTGCATTTAAAGATAAAATGGATAACGCAGAGCTTGAACAGTTTTACCAAGAAACATACGGGTTCTACGACTTTAAATTGTATACAGAATCATCCATTCCTCACGACATTAATGCCGCAGTTGAATTACTGTCTGCGTGTTGCTTTTTTCAGCCAGAAGTTATCTTTTTGAAAGGTAGAATGTATAACTGGGATGAAATTATTAAAGCGGCTGGTGGCGTGACACTTTAGTTCACGGCTATCTGCAAAGGCCGCTATTTAATTAGCGGTCTTTGTTACATGTCTATTGCTGCTCGTCTCCTTTATGATTACTGTTGTACTTTTATTGTAATAACTGGGTGGCTAACTTTTGTATCGACGGACTAAAGAAAAGTGGCGCGATCTCATTGAGCGGCATATTGCATGGTGGAATGAGGTTGCTGCAGGCGTTGGCCTATTAATCGGTTACTTGGTCTTTGCTACTTTCGAGTTGGTAACGCCTAATATTAGTATTAACGTCATTACTGAACGTGTTATTTATGAAGACATTGCTTCAGGCTACGTTCCTTCCAGTGATGCAGCTATTCGATCTGATGATCTTGAATTTCTTAAAAGTAAAAATGCAGTGATTCTTCGCGTCCCAAGAGTGGACAAGAAAGGACTTCCTCTCATTAAGCGGGAATTGGTCACTTTTACCGGTAAAGGAAATCCAGAAATAATCGTGACAGAAAAAGAGATTATCAAAGGAAGCATTATCAATGATCCAGAAAGTCGTGATCATTTAAAAACGGTATTAGAAGGAACTGGCCACTATTACAATGATAAGTCGGTCGTGTTTGATGATGCTATATCAGCAGATATCTTTGCTGTACGTGCAGGAACGCTGTTTGCAGGTTTAGCACTGATCCTTTTCTTAATTAGATTGCGATTAAAAGAGCGTTTAGATAAAACCGTCTCTGGCAAGTTAGAGCATGCTATTTTGAACCACGCCTTATATGAAAAACCGGCTGTTCCAGTTGATGAGGAAACCTATCTGCGAGATATGGAACAAGAGGCACGTCAATTTCAAAAAACATATCGCGCTGAAAACGTCGTTAATGCGGCTAAGTATTACACTCGTATATTGGGTAAGGCTAATTTTGAGAGAGCTATTCAACGGTGCGAGGATAACTGCAAACGGCTCACGGACTTAATAGAGCGTGATGATTGCCACGGTCAATTTGTGATTGTTTCCAATGATCTCTATTTCGATCCTACTGAAGACAATCCAAGTCAGACATTTAAAGGTAATCCACTTGATGTTCCCTCATATCCTGAAGAAGAAATAGATAAGATTATTACGGAAAGAAGCCTAAATAACGCCAATACATTTCGTAAAGAGCCGCTTTTAGAGCAAGCTAAACAATCGGCTATTATTCATAAAAAAATTCTTTCAAAACTAAAGTACCAGTGATACTAGCATCCTTCAACCAGTACGTGCTCGACTGAGAAATTCATCCCTAATGGTTTTAATCTGTCTCCAGATTACTGTTCTCATAAATGCTTTAGATTTCAAAAAATATAACCGGCAGTTGCCACTTAGCAGTCTGCCGGTAATGTTTTAAGCTGCTTGCATAAATCCCAACTTAACAAAGTTATCACTTGATAACTTCAGATTTGAATTGAAACTCTCCATTGCATCGGTTATTTCGATACCCATTTCGTCTGCAGCGTGTTGATAATTTTTAAGCCACGATTTAAGGCGTCCAAACTCGACATTTAGTCTCATAATGAATTTAGGTGCAAATTTCACATGGAGGTTGCCGTTCTTGAACGCTTTAACGCTCATTAAGATCACTTCTTTTTGTTTTGTGTAATCGTAGCAATAAAAGTCATGCCCTTTATTTGATTCCCATTGAAAATCTGAAGGTGTAGTTCGGTTACTCGTGTCAAAGCCAATATTGGTGGCCACCGTCAAAATATCCATAATGAAGTAATAGGCAGACTCTTTTAAGCCGTTATGCCGTGAATACTCACCAATCCACTCCGTACTTGCTAGACCACCAACACGTTCAAGTATGATTCTGTAATCAAGTGAGTACTGCTCTAAGCCTTCTGGATGTCTGTAATAACGCCATTGTTCATCTAAAAAGGTTCTTTGATTCGATTTATATAAAACCACATTGGCTTTTTCAACCATGCGTTCAACGAGATTGATCAACTGATTGTCATAATAAACATTTGCATTTTTGATCACCCAGATCACAACGGCGTAGATATTATCGTTATTAAAATCGACATCTGTTCGAGCGGTCAGTGTATTGAGCATATTCTCACGGGAGCCTTTGGTAAGCTTGTCCGTTATCTTGGTTAGATTATTGAAGAGTTCGTTCCAATATAGATTTTTAAGCCCTTTAATCTTGCCTTGGAAGGCTTCACGCAAACTATTAAAGCTTACGTCTAACTCCCTCAGTAACGAAGGGTCTAGTAGCTCTAAAGCCTTGTAATTATTAATAAGGTGTTCTAAATCTCTATCGTAGAGTTGTGTCAGCGTGGTAACAATATCATTACCATTTACCAGTTCTTGTGCGATTTTTTCTTTTTTTGTTGTGGTGGACTCGCCGTTACTTTCTGGTGTGCTACTAGTATCTATTTTGAAATTCTCATTAAACCACATCTTAAAAGGATCGGTATCAGCTGAAGCCTCACGACTATACCGGCGCTTACTCACTAGACTAACCTTAACGATATCGGCTTTAGCGCGTGCCGCACGGTCAGCGGAATAGAAGTCAAATGTTCCAATTATTTCTGCTTCAGCAGAGCGTAACTCGAGTGCATTTTGAATATCGTCACTCTTTTTCCAGCGTTCTGGTATGACTAGATAGACATAGCCGGCTCTGGTTTCTTTAATGATTTTTGTAGACCAGGCAACGAACTCAGAAAACGGAGGATTTGAAAAACACAGGCTGGTCACTTTATCCATTAGGGTTTGCTGGTGGAAGTCGGCACCAATAATAAATATAGAGCGATCCATTGCCGTTAGAAGCGGTCTTGATTTCTCAATGGCATATCGCTTGCCTTTCGTTAAATACATCAAGCTACGGCCATCACCGGCTCCACAATCTAATATAGATGGACTCTGATCTAGAATTAAATCTTCAACCATTGCATCAATATCCGTTTTAATGACTTCCAGTATTTCCGTTGTAGTTGGATACCATTCAAAATCCTGATCTACTTGTTTGATGTGCTTAACCAGTGAGTGAGTCGATGGTCTTTTTAATGGTGCGTTCATCGGTAGTTCCTTATGTTCAAATAGAAGCGATTTGCTTAGTTCCATTTGATCACAAAAGGCAATTCACGCAAGCGGCCGAATGCTTGTTAAGTTTAAGGTGTAATGAGTCGCTTCATACCTAATGAATAGATGAGAGCGATGTATTGACGAGAATAATATTGGCCTTGAATTCCAATATAAACTAGGCGTACTATTAAGACATTGATTTCTACGCACTTTATATTTTGAGTGCTGGAAGTGTTGTGGCCACTATATGCCGCACTCACGGATGACTGACCAAGGTTAGTTGTCATTTAAAAGTACTGTTCTCTATGGAGAATAATGTCTTATGTAGAACTCGTAAAACCTGAACTGCTTATTGCTTGTCGGATTTTCTTGTTTAGGCGCTTATGCTATCCATGTTGATAAAAAGCGTGCACGGGATAAGACCGACCATCACCATTAATTATGAATTGGCTTCTACGGAAGTCTAGTAAAGCCGCTATCTTCGGAACAGGGGCTTTTTTTGTCTATTAATCAGGATTAAGCGGCAAACATACACAGCTGAATTGTTATCGCTTGGTTAATTTTTTCAACCTTAATTGTTACTGTCTTTGTTTCACTGCTAATGGCCAATAAAAAATCTTTATTATATTAGGTCCTGCTAGTCCCACTTCTTCTTTGATTAGGAACTGAGACATGATGGTGAAGGTCTATGCAGTGCTAGTGGGTATACGACTTGATTTTTGTAGACTCATTTATCCAAATACAGCGTAATTTAAGGAAATGACGCAAGTTAATGGTAAAGAGGTAGAATGAAATCGATTAAATAGTTTAATATTTATGGGCTTAGGAGTCTCGATAACAATTTAAAATAGATATCTGTTATTGACATTAAGGTCAATAACAGATATCTTAGTAACTAAGAGAACCTCTCACACCAAGCAATTAGAGCTGAAATGTCATGTTCTCGCTAGATAAAAAAGGCAGCACTCAATCGGTGTTGCCTTTTTTTTTAGCGCTATCTTAGTAAGCTTAATTATTTAGAATACTGATATCTTAATATAAATACGGACATAGTAAGTTGAATAATTTTAGCAATCTAGTTGACGCCCTTATTAAAGACGAAATGGAAGGCACGCCTCGGCATGAGTTAGTCTTATTCTTAGGGAAAACACCTGAACTATTGCAAGCAATAGCGGGGTTTCCTGATTACGACTTAGTTATTACAGGTAAGGTTATTGGTAAAGCATGCTTTGATCATGGTATTGGCCCGTCCCTACTAAAACGCTTACCTGATATTATAAATTCGCCTAAAAGTATTTTCAGATCAGCTAATCAACATCAAACAGATTCGGTTATTGTGCTGACATATGAATTAAAAGGTTTAGCGCCTATTATCATGCCTATTAGACACTCTCAATCAATAGGCCGTAACGGTGTCTTTAATATAATTACAAGTGTATACGGGAAAGAGGGTCCTGATCCGGAAGTAAAATGGCAAAAACAGGGTTTGCAACTTTGGACGAACCCAATTTAACCCCCAATGTTTCCTGGTAAATAAAAGTTAACCTTTACTGATATTTTAAAACTTTCTACAGCTTTTTATTACTCAGGTACCACTCTTTAGCGGGTAGATTGTTTATTGACCATTCAGTTAATCGTTTACCTGTTGGTCTATGTATTAAAGCAGCTACCCAGCAAACACCTAAGAATATAATTTCTATCAGTGCCATTGGTAAGATCAGTAAAAGTAGGCCTGTCTGTTTAAGTATTACCAAGCGTCTAAAAACTTTAAATAATGATTTGGCCATATGAGTATCTCCTAAAAATTAATATTGAATATATACTTGTTGAGCAATGACGCAAGTTGCCAAACAACTGTGCCAAAGAGCCTGTATCTATGGAATCGGTTTAGGACGCTTTAAAATTAAGCTAGGTATACATTATGAATTACTCAGTTGCAGTACATAAATCACAAGGCAGTTGCTACGGCATTACTGTCCCCGATATTGCTGGATGTTTTTCGGCAGGGGACACACTTGAGGAAGCATTACATAATGCACAGAATGCAATCAGTACACACTTAGAATATCTAGCTGAAGAAGGCGTTTTACCTCCAGTAGCAAAAGCTTTGGATGATTACCTAATCCATGATGATTTTAAAGGTGTTATCTGGTGTTATGTTGATGTGGATTTTTCCGAAATTCTAGGCGAAACTAAAAAGGCAACGGTAACACTGCCAACTTTACTCATTCATAAAATTAATGATCTTGTTCGTTGTGGTGCTATTAAAAATAGGTCTGCTTTTCTGGTTGAATCTGCGACCAAAAATTTAGCAGGACGACTGTAGCGAACGGGTGTATTACATAACTAAAATCACGGATAACGCTCTGAAGGTAGAATCGTTGTAAGCGTTTGCAACACCGGATAAGCTGGTTATTTCTTCCTGAAGGCACTCTAAATGGCTTCAGGATTTTTCGTACTGATATCCTGATACACCTTTAACGCGAAGGCGACGATCCTTTAGAGTTGGCTAATGACTCACCGCTTTCACGAAGTTTTCTCCTTAATGTCTCACCAGTATGTGGTGCGCCTTCACCAATAGCTTGTCTATCAAGACTAGATGGACTGACAGGCTCTTTAGCAGAATCAATGATCTGCTTTATAAATTGTGTATACGAAAACCGACTACTCATGTTTTTACTCCTGTAAGGTTGATTTACTAAGCTGCTAGTGCCGTTTTGCTGGCGGCTTTTAAATGAAACGTTACCTTTTCATGATTGGATAGGTGGTACTGAGCCTGTGTCATGTTTTTAAAGTACTTTTGTGTGCTCTCGGTGCTATATGAGTATCTAAGGTGACGGCGAGTATTTGATGTCACGGGGTAGCCGTTAAAGAAGGCATACGTTTCTTGGTTTTCATTCCATGCTTTTTTGAATTTATTTAGTAACTTACCATCCGTACACTCAAGGCCGGTCTGAGATTTCCATGCCAATGCTTTGGCGTATGGTGTGGACATACCTTGAAAGTTACCGTTTCTAAATTCTTCAAAGACAACCTTGTCTAATTCAGACCGTCCTTTTTCATTTAATATGTCAGTGAGTGATTGGCTGTGAAAAGGCGAATAGGTTTTAGGGACAATATTGCTGCAGGCAGATCTAACCATAACCTTGCCTGCAACGATGGAAATGCTTTTGATAATATCGTAACTCATATCATGTAATCCTTACTTAAATAGTGTTTAGGCCGTTCCTAAACAATTAAGTAAACTCTCTCATGATTCTCTTTTTACGCAAGTCAGATTCTCGGCATAAGTTATCCACAAAAGAATAAGTAATATTCTTAATTAAGAATATAAAACAAAGACTATATAAGAGTATTACAGGAGCGAATTAATTAATTAATATCAATCACTTACAAGCCTTAAGGTCGTACTATTTAGGTGAATTATCCACAAAGGTCGTATCTATTACGTTTGAACGCAACTATAAGTCGTTATGTTTAGGTGAAAAAGCGATAGGTGGTCGTTAGATTTAGGTTGCATCGCCAGGAACAGATAGAAAGGTCGTAGCCTTTATTTTCACTTAATTACCTGTTGGATAACAGTAAGTTAGCCGTCACGATAAGTCGTAACTTTTAGGGCGCTCTTGCAGTCTGTCTTGGATGCCGTTAAATAGTAGAGAAAGGTCGTAGCTTTTATTTTCTATCGATTAATCCATATATAACAGTAGGTTACCGGACGTGATAAGTCGTAACTTTTAGGGTGCTTATGCAGTCTGGCTTGGTATCGTTAAATAGCAGTGAGAAAGGTCGTAGCATTTATTACAAGTCGCTTAACTGTTATATAGTGGCGCCTTCATTCTGCATGCTAAGTCGTTAGGTTTAGGAAGGTTGAATAATGAGCCATCATACATAGCCAGTCCACGACAGAAAGGTCGTAACATTCAGGTGTTACCCATTAAAAAATCACTATTTAACGCTTTAGGTCGTAAGTTTTAAGCTGTTTTCACCTAAACATACGACCTTGGGGCGGCAATTGGGTTATCGGGCATAAAATATACGACCTTTGATAGTCCAAGCAGGATTTTGACCTAATTGTAACGACCTTCATGCGTAACTGATATCGGTTCAGGCAGGCATCCAGTTCCACTCCTAACGTTAACGACCTTTGCCATCGTACTGATATCGAAGCACAATTCGCTCATAACCTTGAAGGTCGTAATTTTTAAGCTGTTCTGACCTAAAGGTTACGACCTTCGGGCGATGACTGATCTCTCGGGCATAAAATATACGACCTTTGATAGTCCAAGCAGGATTTTGACCTAATTGTAACGACCTTCATGCGTAACTGATATCGGTTCAGGCAGGCATCCAGTTCCACTCCTAACGTTAACGACCTTTGCCATCGTACTGATATCGAAGCACAATTCGCTCATAACCTTGAAGGTCGTAATTTTTAAGCTGTTCTGACCTAAAGGTTACGACCTTCGGGCGATGACTGATCTCTCGGGCATAAAATATACGACCTTTGATAGTCCAAGCAGGATTTTGACCTAATTGTAACGACCTTCATGCGTAACTGATATCGGTTCTAGCAGGCATCCAGTTCCACTCCTAACGGTAACGACCTTTGCCATCGTACTGATATCACACCATAATTTGATCATAATCTTGAAGGTCGTAATTTTTATGCTGTTACCCATTAAAAGATCACTATTTAACGCTTTAGGGCGTAAGTTTTAAGCTAGGGCGTAATTTTTAAGCTGTTTTCACCTAAAAGTGACGACCTTCGTTCGCTGAATGAGCTAAAACACCTAAAAGATACGACCTTCGACGGTCCAAACAGGATTTTGACCTAAATATAACGACCTTTGTGCGTAACTGACATCGGTTCTGGTAAGCATCCAGTACCACTCCTAACAGTAACGACCTTTGCTATCTTAAAGATATCGAACCATCACTGACTTGTCATCTTAAATAAAAGATGACAACAAAAGGTCGTAATTTTTACGATTTAAGTGTAATGTGCAGCATATTACTAAAGGTCGTAGTTTTTACGACAGATTAGGTGAAGGCATGGAAAATAACAAAAAGAACCCAACTGATCTCCTAGGCAAAGAAATAAAACCACCACTAACTGAAGATGAGTTGGTGACCGCATTAGATGGTGAGCTAATAGCACACTACCATCCCGTCCCACCAGAACGTGAAGTCAGAGTTATCAATCAGTCATTTAGTTTGGCTGAATACGATAATAGTTGGACTAAGATTGAATGGTTTCTATTTATCGAAATCTATAACATAGTTAAAGAGTTCTATCTCGATAGTAATGATCACTATATCTCTTCCTTCACTGAGGAAAACATCACCGTAAGGGTTCCGATTAACCGATTGGACCCAACATTATTTAATGTTAAAAATCGTAGCGCCCAACTTCGACAGGCTGCTGAAGGTTTAATGGATAAACGGGTTAGAAATGCACTTAATGATGATGATTCTGGGCAGATGGGCTTTGACTTTATCACCATGTTTCCAAGAATCACTTATGATCCAAAAAATGACCGTGAACATGTGCTTGTCAGAATTCAAAGTGAAATCTATGAAGAAATGGTGCCTATTGAAAAATACGCACAACTGGATTTAAAGCTTTTAAAAGAAATAACTACAGGTAATGGCCAGCGACTTTACGCTATATTCAAATCTCACTCCTTCAAGTCTACGTTTGACATTACCGTTACTGACTTACGAAAACAGATGGGTTTTTTTGAAAAAAACGTATACCCTGAGTGGAAGTATTTTAATGACCAGGTACTCAAGCCTGCAGTCAAAAACATCAACAAGCACAAAGAATATGATATTGAGGTCGATTATAGTAAAAAGCGTGATAGTGAAAAAATCACGTTTAAGGTAAAACACTATTCAGAGTATAAGAAACTTTACTCACAAGTACTTAATCTCGATCAGCCTATCTCTCTCGATACTCGTGTACCAAACAGAATTCAACGAAAATACATTCATTCTACAATTAGGCACTGCTCAAATGTAACCGATATATCCAATACTGAAGAGTTAAATTCTTGGATCATTTCTGACTTAATTGGTATGCAAAAAAAACAGGGAAGCAAGTTCAACTTTAAAAGAGCGATGAATGGGATCAGCAAACAAATTCAAACCAAAATATACACAGAGCCGTATTCACATAAGCACATGATTGACGCGCCGGAAGTAAAGATTACGCAACCTTTGGCTTTTGATGAACGTATTCATACTGAAATCAAAAAGCTGGAGCTAAAAGGCTTGTATGATGAGATCAGACTAAACTTTAGCGATGAAGAATTAAGAGCCAATCAATATGGTCATCTAATTGCTAATTTTGAGGAAGATGAACAAGCCTGACATAGGCCGCACAATGTTTAACTAGAGCGACTATTAGACCCCCCATTGCAGGCGGGTTCTCAAGCCAAACGATGCCTGCTTGGTTAAGCTTTAAACATGGCTTTAGCTTTTTGGGTGGAGCATTTGTATTGTTTATTGCCTTTCTGGTAGATGAAAGGATTAACCGAGTTTCGAAACCTGTAGTCCACCAGCTTCCGACCATCTTTTTCGATAACAAGTCCCATTTCACTTAGCTTGCTAGCTAATGCCTTGCTAACAGCTAGATTGCTATCGAGAATATCTACCCTGAGAGGAGAGGAGAAATCTTCTTCGGAATAGGTAGTGTTTCCGAGGCTAATTTTAACGCCGTATTCTGCCTCGACAACGGCTAATGCCGCTTTCATTGCATTGCGTACAGTTACTAAGTTAGTTTTATCAAACTTTGTGATGTTAGTCATGTCGTTTTCCTTTAGTTAGTGACAATTAAAGGATTACGTGAATTACCTCGCCCTAAAGGACGAGGCTTCTAACGTCAATGGCACGAGCAAGAACGGAGGGTTTACGCCCTCTGACTTGGCTAACAGTGCCTCGGTTAGCAGTACCGGCGATTCCCGCCGCTATCATTCGCTGGGCTTCCAGTCGAATATTTTGGGCAGCATTTATGTCTCTGTCGTGAGTCGTGCCGCATTTATCACACCGCCAAGAGCGGATATTCAAAGGCATGGAGGATTGAACATGCAGGCAACACGAACAGGCTTTAGAACTTGGAAAGAAGCGATTAACTTCGATATAGCCCTTGCCTGCTTGTTCGGCTTTGTATTTGAGCATGGTGGCAAACGCTCCCCAACCTGCATCACCGATGGCTTTCGCTAAACAGTGATTTTTCATCATGCCTTTTACGTGCAAATCTTCAACGGCGATCACTTGGTTTTCGTTCACCAGCCGGTTAGAGAGTTTATGCAAATAATCTTTTCGAGCGTTTGCTACGCGCTCATGCGCTTTGGCTACCATCAGCCGCGCTTTGTTTCGGGTGTTACTGCCTTTTACCTTGCTCGAAAGCTTTTGCTGCTTCCGTTTCAGATTCTTTTGAGCCTTGGCTACATGCTTGGGGTTATCGAACTTGGATCCGTCACTGGTAATAGCAAGATGGGTCAAGCCGACATCAATACCCAGTATTTTTCCGTCGAAAGAAATAACGGGGACATCTAGTCCATTTTCAGTCAGGATGGATGCAAAGTATTTACCCGTGGGTGTCTTGCTGATGGTGACAGTCTTGATCGTTCCTGTTATTTCACGATGCACAACGGCTTTGACGTGACCGATCTTAGGCAGGAATATTTTTATACCTTCGACAAGCTTCACGCCTTGCGGGTATTGAATAGTTTGTTTGCCGTGCTTGCTTTTGAAAGTGGGGTACGCTGCACGGCGCTCAAAGAAATTGACGAAGGCTCTGGACAAATTCAGGCAAACCGATTGCAAGACTTGGCTATGAGTTTCACCGAGCCAGTCAACCGACTTTTTAAGGTCAGGCAACCTGTTATTCAAAGCAAAATGCCCAAGCCCTTTACCCGTCTCTTGGTAAGTTTTCTGACTTTCGTTGAAGCTATTATTCCACAACCAACGCGCACAACCGAACGCCCTAGCCAGTTTTTCAACTTGCTGTGTGTTTGGATATATACGTATTTTGGTGGCTGTAATCATTCTTTTATAGTAAATTGTTTTTGCTGAAAAGCAAAGAGAATCCTTACATCCCGGCCCTAAAGAGACGGGGTTTTACGGACAACTCGATAAAAAGTAGATCACGCAAGTTTGAAAATAACCATCGATCAGCATAAATTATCCACATATCCAGGATGCAGAAGTGGCTCCAGCAAGAGCCAACGTATCGCGTTGTGGGTATGTGCGTTAAGTTATGCTGGCAACGGTAAGCCACCATTTATTAAGAACGCATCCCGTGAGAAGTGAACAACATTACTGGCATCAAGCTGTTTAAATGACGTTCCTTGCAAGCTGGTTTCACACAACCATTGTGTCATACTGCTAGGTGCTTTTTGACGAAATGAGGACGTGTTAAATAGTGCAACACAATGACCACCATTACTGTCTCGGGCTGACTCGTATTCAAATGCTGTAACGCCAGCGGCTCTCATATCACTGCCAAGCTGTTGTGCGTGAGAGTAATCAGTAGAGTGCGTTAATTCGCTACGGTATTGATTAAATGGAGGGGCGTGTAGTTTTACACCGTTATTTGATTGATAATCGACGCTAAATAAGGTGTGTTCTGAACGTATCTTATCTTCTTCAGTAACGCCTTCCATAGAGTCCAAAAAGACTAAACGATAGAAAGCCGATTCAGCCAGTGTCGTAGCTGGACTGCAACCAGCATAAAACAGACTCGTCTCGCTGGTACGGCCAAACCGCGAACCCCAACGTAACGGAGGATAACGAAAAGGCGTAATCAATAGATACTGATAGTTGCCAATATCGCTTGGATAACTAGGTTTTACCTGTTCCAGCATTTCTTCAAGTAACGTTTGTTCTTCAAGTGTATCGACATAACCTAGCGTCGCTACTTGCTCTTGGCTTTCAACTAAACGAAATAAAGCGCCTGAAATAGGCTTAATATGAGTTAACCCTTCACAGGCAGCCCAAACCATTAAACCTTACCGCGAATTGCATCAACAAAACGAAGGACTGACATCAAGCCTTCAATATTCGCAATTTGTAATGCAGGTATACCGCCCGTCATTTTGTTTTGACTACGCATAAAGCGTTTAATCCAATGTTTATCACCCCCCGTTAAAGCGAATAAAGCTCTGGCAATACGGATAACAAGAAGTGCGAGTTCGCCTTCTTTTGATTTTGGATCGAGAGACGGTTTACTTTTAAGTCTGCTAAATGCTGTCCGGTGCATACCGATAGCTTCAGCGACTTCAGATTGTTTTAATCCAAGCTGTTCCGAAGCATTAATGATAGCTTTGGCGAGAACAACCTCTGGTGTTGGATTTTGTTGTAGTAATGCTGACATAATCACACTCCATTTAGTGATATACGCACATGTAATACATTAAATATCACTTATGCACATAATAATGAATAAACCCAAAGAGGATTATTATTGTGTAGCGACAATAAAGATTATCCTTAAGGGAAATGCATTCATACCAATGCAGAAAATGGGTCAATCTAATCAAACACTCCTATCGTCAATTTGTAATGTTAGTGGAACACCAAAAAGCGGAAAAATACTACACTCGTTATTCAAGGCGTTCCATAGAAATATTGTCATAGCTTTCACCCTCTTGTTAGCGGCTTATTCTTAATAAAACCTAATATTTATCAGCCTTAATAACGTCATGGAAGCCATGAAAGCTACATTAGACAGGAAGTACTGCACATATAAGCCTACTTTTGCTGATTTACACACATCATAATGGGGAAAACAAGTGTCGCTCTAAATCCTTTTGTTTTTATATTTTCCAAAAAAAGACTGCCTGAAAATTTTGTTACAATCGCTTCTGTAATCGCAAGCCCTAAACCAGAATTACCATTTTTAGGGTCATGAACAAAGCGTTGCTTGATGGAGGTTAGTTTTTCAGGCGGAACTCCAGGGCCTTGGTCTATTACTTGCCAATATGCATCAGTTTGATTGGCAGAAACAATGATTTCTACGCTGTCACCATTAGTTGAAAACTGAATTGCGTTTTTAAGAATATTTCTGACCCCAATAATAGCCAGTTGTGAGGGGACTTCAACTAGGCTTGAGTTAGTAATAAAGCTTTTTATTTTTACAGATTTTTCCATGGCTAGTGCTTGTACATCGGAAATTGCTGCAGTCGTAATTTCGGTGATAGAAAGTTTGGCTGAATCATCAAATTCTTTATGACTCTCAATTCTTGCCAGCAACAATAGTTGATCCAACATGTGTTGAAGTCTGGACAGTGCTTTTTCTGCTTTCCCCAAACTGTCTTCGACTGCTTGTCCGCCTTGTATACGTGCAACTTGTAGCTGAGTAGATATACCAGACAGTGGCGTTCTTAATTCATGTGCCGCATCGTCTGTGAACCTACGCTCCATCGTTAAAGTTTGCTCGATTCGTAACAATAACTTGTTGAACTCGCTTAGTATTGGTTGAATTTCTTTTGGTGCGTCATCGACAGGTAGTGGAGATAGACTGTTTGCGTTTCGTTCAGCAACAGACCGACCTAATTTAAGCAATGGCATCATTGATTTATGAACGATTAATGACAATACTGCCAAGCTCATCAGTAGTGATAATATAAAAGGCAGTGCGGTTGACAGTATAAACGCATGCATCAACTGCTTGCGTATTTCCATTTTTTCAGCCGTGATAATTTTTAAATTATCTTTTGTTAGTTGATAAACACGCCATACTTTACCTTCTACTTCACTATAACTATAACCATCCTGACTGGTGTTAAATATAGCTTCTGGTGAATGCTGTGACTTGGCGATAACACTACCCTCAATATTGGTGATACGGCAGGCCACCGACGCAGGTAACGATGACAAAACCGGTTGTTTTTCCGTCATTGAATTCGCCTGCTGGTACTGAGATATCCCTTCAAGGTGATATTGCGCCAATAAAGAGCCAACCATGTTTGCCGAAGCTGCCAGACGGTTATCTAGAATTGTCTGCATTTGGGACTGCACATTAGATAGCATCCAATAACTGATGACCATCCACAAAGGCACTATAAAAATCAGAATCGAGAATAACAGCCGTTTTTTCAAACTGAAGGTGTTAATCATGAGCGATCCTTGCAGAGACGATAACCCAGACCGCGCACGGTTTCTATCAGGTTGTTGCCCAATTTTTTTCTGAGATTATGCATATGTACTGCTACCGCATTACTCTCAATACCTTCTGTCCAACCATAAAGCCGATCCTGCAGTTGCTGCGGACTCAAGATCTGATTGGAATGTAACATTAGGGCCTCCAATAAAATCAGCTCGCTTTTGGAAAGATTAATGGGCATGCCACCGACTTTAACTTGACTGGTTAGAGGATTGAACTCAATATTTTCAAACGACAGAATGTTGCTGGGACGGCCATTACTACGCCTAACAATGGATAGCAGTCTGGCTAAAAGCTCATGAAGGTCAAAAGGTTTACTCATGTAATCGTCAGCACCGGCCTGGAGACCAATGATGCGATCCGGTATGGCATCTTTGGCCGTTAGGATAAGGACAGGGATGTTGATATTCTTATTCCTCCACCTTGATAACAGCTCCATACCGTTCATCTCTGGTAGCCCTAAATCTAAAATCACAACATCGTAAAAGGCTGTTTTTACTGCAAGTTCCGCGCTATTTGCATTTTGTACCCAATCTACGGTTTGTCCTAATGCCATCAAGCCGATTTTTATACCATCGCCCATGATATCGTCGTCTTCTACCAAAAGTATATGCATGATTTATTACATCTCGAATTAACTAATATCAACTCGGTTTAAGAGCGAAGGGAACTAAAAATCCTGTTTATCAACAGATCTTTTACTACAAATATTTTGACCAAAGTAAAACAGGCTTATAACAATTTAATAGAGTAAGTCCACATTAAATTTTACATGTGAAGAATTTCAATTATTAGTGAAGCCTTAAATCGACCTCAAGTTAATTATCTTGAGTCTCTACTATCAATGTTAAATGAATATTAAGAAAGTCTTAACCTTTAGCTAACCAAGCTGTAATAAGTTACCAGTCAGAATCATTCATTGAGTATAAATCTATGTGGCTTGTTCGTTTTGCATTGAAAAAACCTTATTCCGTTGCGGCTATGGCATTGTTGATTATTGCTGCTGGTTTTATCAGTTTATACAAATTGCCGGTCGACGTGCTACCTAAAGTCGACATTCCTTCAATTAAATTAATTTGGACCTACAAGGGTCTTAGCGCGAAGGAAATGGCGTCAAAAGTGACGACTTTCAGTGAAGTCGCCATTATGAATAATGTCGATGATATAAAGGCGGTTAGCTCACAAACTATGAATGGCACCGCTATTGTGCGAGTTGACTTCCAGCCGGAAGCGCATATCGCTACAGCATTGGCTCAGTTAACTAGCGTGTCTCAGACCATTCTACGTCGAATGCCTAAAGGAATGACCCCACCACTAATCGTACAATATAACCAATCTAGTCAGCCTATTATTCAGCTAGCAATTTCATCTGATACGCTATCCCCAGCAGAATTATCAGATTATGCTCGGTTGCAACTCAGAGGAATGGTGCAGTCTATCAAAGGCGTACGTATGACCCTGCCTTATGGGGGAGCGACGCGAAATGTCACCGTCGATTTGAGGCTAGTTGATTTAAGAACCCATAACATCACGACAGCTCAAGTGAGCGAGGCGCTGGCAAAACAAAATTTGACTTTACCAACTGGTAGTCTGCGAGTTGACAGTGAGGATTCACAAATTACGTTGAATGCCGCGCCAATTTCCATCGAAGAATTAAAAAATATTCCACTCAACCTAGGAAATGAAAGCTTAGTATTACTGAGGGACGTCGCTGATGTGAGAGATGGCAGCGCTATTCAAACCAATATAGCGCGGGTTAACGGTAAAAACGGGGTCTTGGTTTCTTTAATAAAGCTTGGAAATGCGTCAACAACAACAATTATCAATGAACTGAAACATAAGCTGCCTAATATTCGAGATTCTGCTCCAACAGGCATTAAAATAATGCCGATTTTCGACCAGTCTGTTTTTGTTAATGATGCTAAAAACCATATTCAGGAAGAGATGTTATTGATTGCAGGCTTGGTTGCCACAATCATTTTGTTATTTATTGGTTCTTGGCAAGCTACCATGATCGTGCTCGCATCTATTCCGTTGTCGTTGTTAATAGCAGTTTGTGTTTTGCATTTAACTGGACAGTCATTAAACTTAATGAGCTTGGGTGGACTAGCACTCTCAATCGGTATTTTGGTAGATAATGCGCTGGTAGAAATCGAAAATATTGAACGTAATATCCACTTGGGATTTTCACCAAGACACTCGGCACTAAAGAGTGCCAGTGAGGTTGCACTACCAGAACTAATTTCCACCTTGTCAATTTGTGCGGTGTTTACCCCAATTTTCTTGCTCGACGGTGTAGCTGGTTTTATTTTGAGGCCAATGGCCATTGTGGTTGTAAGTGCATTACTAGCTTCATACGTCCTGTCTAGAACCGTTGTGCCGACGCTATCTGTGATGATGTTAAAAGATTCTAAGTCTTTAGATTTCTGGCTTTACAGAAAGGTTCAAGATTTCCTTGACATTGGTCGAAATGGTGTGGAAAAGGCGGCTCAAAAACTACAAAAACGTTCATACTTAATTAGTGTTTTCGTCATATTAATACTTGTAGGCACGATCACCGCATGGCAGGGCATCGGACAGACCTTTTTCCCTAAGACAGATGCAGGGCTTATTAAGCTTTATGTCAGGACTATTCCTGGGACCAGAATCGAAAATACAGCCGCTGAATTTGCTGACATTCAACGTCACATTCGCCAGATTATTCCTGAAAATGAACTTGATTCGATAGTTGAAAACATTGGTACTCCAGAGTCTGTAAATCTGGCTTGGGTACAGAGTTTTAATGTGGGCACTTATGATGGTGAAGTATTAATTCAATTAAAACCTTCTCATCGTCCTACATCTTTATATATAGATGAAATTAGGCAAATGTTTGCTAAGCAATATCCACATTATAGCTTGGTAGAGCTAGCTGCCGATATTACAAATCAAACATTAGCTGGCACGACACCAACAGGCTTGGAAATTCAATTTTCTGGTAAAGATACTGCTCGAAATGTTGTGTTGGCTCAACGTCTTGTTGATGAGATCAAAACCATCAAAGGTGCTGTTGATGTTGGTTTAGAACAGGTGTTGAAATTGCCTGGTTATCAAATTGTTATTGATCGAGAAAAAGCTGCCAGACTTGGCGTCAACATGGAAAGTGCTGCTGAAACGCTACTAACAGCCTTGGGGTCAGCTAACAGTACGGGCAGTAATTACTGGTCAGATCCTAACTCTGGGTTTTCCTACGATATTCAAGTACAAGCCCCATTACTTGAGCTCAACTCAGTTCAGCAATTACTGAACTTGATGGTAGAGAAAAGTGATCATAGCGGTCAGATTCGAATAGGCGATATCTCTGAGGTGAAACCGACTTTGATGCCAGCCACCGTGGGCAGGTTAAATTTGAAGCCAACCTATAGTGTTTTAGTCAATGCAGGAAACATGAGTTTAGGTGAGCTATATCAACGCGTTAACGTACTGGTAAAACCCATAGAAAAACAACTCAAGCCTGGTAATACGGTTTCCATTAATGGTCAAGCGAAGATGATGGGTGAGACATACACTGATTTACTTATTGGCTTTGGGCTAGCATTGTTCTTCGTTTATATAATCATGCTGTTTAACTTCGACTCATGGATCATGCCATTAATTGCATTGTCCAGCGTACCATTTGGTATTAGTGGTGGCATCATTATGCTTTATCTCACAGATACTTGGCTAAGTGTACCAGCCATCATGGGTTTAATCATGGTGATTGGCGTAACAACAGCAAACAGTGTGTTAGTGACTTCATTTGCAAAACAAGCTTGGCAAAGTGGTGCCAGTAGTAGCCAAGCAGCTATAGAATCAGCGACCAATCGATTCCGTCCAGTGATGATGACCAGTCTCACAATGATTATTGGCCTAATTCCAATGGCCTTGGCGTTGAGTCATGGCAGTGAGCAAAATGCACCATTAGCTCGAGTTGTTATAGGAGGCCTGTTGTTCGGCACCATGGCTACACTTTTTGTTGTCCCGTGGCTGTTTAGCAAAATTGTCGCTCATTTATCTAAACCTTCTCAAGTCGAGGATCTGACCGTATGAACAAGCGTTTTAAAAAAAATAGCCTTATCGTTGCAGTAATAGCAGGAATGGGGCTATTAATTTTGCAAACTTCACAGTCAAGTACAAAAGAATATGTCGAGACAGTCCAGTCAGTAATGGAGACCATCTCTCCGATGCCATATACAGAAAAGAATTATGTGACATTACCTGCCACTGCAATCCCAATCAAACAAGTCAATATTTATCCACGAGCAGACGGGTTTATTGAAAAACGATTGGTCGATATTGGGCAGTATGTGAAAAAAGGACAGTTATTGGCTAAGATATCCTCTCCTGAACTGGAAGAAAAGCTTAATCAGGCAAAAGCGGATATTACCAAACAGAAAGCCGAGGTTTCATTAACCGGTAAACTAAAAATACGTTATGAAAAATTGAGAACAAGTGGTGCTATAAGCAAGAATGATCTTGATGAAAGTGAAGCAAACTATGCAACTGCCAAAGCCTTGTTGTACAACTATCAAGCGAGACTAAAACAATTGGAAGCCCGTCACGCATATACAAGTATAGTGGCACCTTTCAATGGTGTTATTACGGAAAGACAAGCGGAAGTAGGTGACAGAGTATCAATGGAAACTCAGAAAGTGTTATTCACAATTGCGAACCAACAACAATTGAAAATAATCGTACCCGTTTCACAAGATATTTTTAATCAAATTGACTTTAAAAAAGACGCTGAATTTTATCTCAGTGGAAAAAATGGAACACCTCACATTGTAAAATACGCAAGAGGAGCGGATAGCTTTGCGAAAGATACGGGTACCATGCGTGTAGAGTATATTATGGAAAACATGTTGAATTTACCTTCCGGAATGACAGGTGATGCAAAGTTATCTTTGAGGGTACAAAATGATTTACTTTCTATTCCATTAAATAGTATCGACATGGTTAATGGACAGACGGCGGTGATGGTGTTGCGTGATAAGAAGATAAGTAAACGTATTGTCAAGATCGTTAAATTTACCAAACAAAAGGTGATCATTGGTGCTGGGTTGAAACCAGATGATAAAGTCATTGTTAATCCTAACGCCTTACTCCAAAATGGTGATGTCGTATAGAACCTTGAATGATGAAACATATCTGCAAAAGCGTGTTTCCAGTAATGTATTCAAGTATTTGCAATGAATTAAGACTTATCCTCACCTTCATTATTATCAAATATGTAAGGTTTCGAGGTACCCTCACCATAAAACATTACATTCTTACAATAACGTGGGTTAACCCGATAATTTTCAACAGACTATGGATTGAAGGCTAGTTTAAGGTGTCCTAACTTTTCTAGTTGTATGATATTGGAAACCGCACACCATCTGAGTATGAATGGATTTATGCTCAATCTAATTGCTGGTCTTATTGCTTACTACTTGAAATAGAGTAAGCCTACATTGAATATCACGTGTGAAAATTTCAATTATTGGTGAGGCGTTAAACCTATCGCAGGTTCGTTACGCCTTTGTCCGAATTTCTGGTTCCTCGTCCAACACTTAATATTGACTTAATAGCACGCCCCCATACTAGGGACCTGAAAAACGACACAACTTTCAAATTAATTGAAGAAGGAGTACTTAGTGACTACGTCGCGCACATTAATGGTGTTTCTATACCTGATAATCACGATGGTTGCAGCTCCTGCGGCACAGGGACAGCTGTTCGGACAGAACGATGACTTCCTGTCGCCGGAGCAAGCATTCCAATACCAGCTATCCTCCAGCACCGATGGTTCTGTTGTCCTTTCATGGGATATCGAGCCTGGCTATTACCTCTATCGAGAACGTATTGAAATTACAGGCGTGGACGGGGAAATCGCAAACATAGAATATCCGTTGGGCAACATCATCAGTGATGAATATTTTGGTGACTCAGAAGTTTACTTCAATAATGCCGATTTGATAATTGGTCCGGCCGATGCCACGCAACTAAATCTCACTTGGCAAGGTTGTTCGGAGGCTGGCTTATGTTATCCGCCACAGCATGCCACCGTCGATCTTAATGGGAAGCCTGTGACTGACAGCCTCCCACTAACTGTAACGAAGACAGAAAAACAACAGCTATCTTCAGTGTCTGCCAATGCTGATATGGCTCAAGATCAGTCTCTGGCCTACCAGCTAGCTGATAGTGGTTTGTTGTGGAACCTGACTATTTTCTTTGGACTTGGACTACTGCTCGTCTTCACGCCCTGTGTATTGCCAATGATGCCTATACTGTCTGCGGTTATTGTAGGCAGCGAAGCGAAGCGCGGCAAAGCCTTTTCCTTATCGTTAGTTTTTGTCACCACCATGGCAATCACGTATGCACTGCTTGGCATTGCTGCAGCTTTGGCGGGTGCGAACTTGCAAGCAGTGTTACAGACTCCCTTATTCATAGGATCTTTGTCGATTGTTTTTGTTCTTCTGGCACTCGCCATGTTTGGCCTTTACGAACTACAGTTGCCGACATTTGTTCGCGATCGACTGGAACAGCTTAATCGTCGCCAACACGGTGGCAGTGTTGCTGGTGCTGCAATTATGGGAGTATTTGCAGCGTTGCTTGCTAGTCCCTGTATGACTGCGCCTCTCGCAGGTGCACTTATTTATATAGCCGACAGTGGAGATGCTGCTTTTGGCGGTCTTGCGTTATTCGCTTTAGGCTTAGGTATGGGCGCACCACTGGTTCTACTCGCCACACTAGGTTCAAGCTTGCTACCTAAGCCAGGTGCCTGGATGAACGGAATCAAGGCGATTTTTGGATTCATTATGCTTGGGACAGCGATCTGGTTTCTGGAACGTGTCATTCCGGGATCCGTTACGTTGACATTATGGGGTGCCCTACTGATAGGTGCTGGTGTCACGTTATGGAAACAGGCTCAATTCCTCACACAGACTGGTGCGATACATTATCTTGTTGCCACAACCGGGCTACTGGCGTGCCTATGGGGCGGACTGATGATGGTGGGAGCCGCTGCCGGTGGCGATGAAGGATTGCAACCGCTGAAACCGTTTGGAGCTAGTGGTAGGGTCATGCAGGCAGTGGAGGCCATTGATCACACGAAATTTAATAGGTTTAAATCTGTCGCTAATCTGAATGCAGCACTTGATATCGCGACCGACAAAGACCAATGGACACTAGTAGATTTTTACGCAGATTGGTGCATCTCCTGCAAAGTCATCGAAGACAAGGTTTTCGGAGATACCTCAGTTAAGCGGGCGATGAGCGGAATGCAGTTATTGCGAGCTGATGTCACTGATAATGACACCATTGATCAGGCACTCATGCAACATCTACAGGTCCTTGGTCCGCCATCCATTCTTCTTTTTGGGCCTGATGGCAAGGAATACCGCGCCCATCGCACGGTAGGCGAAATTTCGGCGGATGCCTTTCTCCAGCGTATTCGATCAGCCCAATCCACCTCAATAAGCGAGGAGTCTTGATGTTAAGCGTTAATCTTGGTCCGTTGAGCCTTCCGGTAGGGTATGTCCTTGTCCTTCTAGCGTTGTTAGTTGCGCTGGTCGTCGGCGCACTGGTGGGGTACCGAGACAAGGCGCCAATCACAGGCATTATCTCCGATATATTTCTGATTGGCATGCTTAGCGCGCGTATCGGATTCGTGCTGGTGTATTTTGAGCACTATCAGGACGATCTGTGGGGCATTATTGATATTCGGGACGGTGGCTTTAATATACTTGTCGGTGTTATCGGTGCACTGTCTTGGACCAGCTACCTAATATGGCGTCGACCAGCTATTCGCCGTACGCTCGGGCTTTCGATTGTTTCTGGTTTTATTACTTTTGGCACGGTCATGATGGCAATCAGCCTGATTGAAACACAAGCCAATAAAGTACCCGAAGTACAGTTTTCAGATCTCAACGGTACTTCGACAAGCTTGAGCCAAATTGCATCAGGAAAACCGATGGTCGTCAACTTGTGGGCGTCCTGGTGCCCACCTTGCATCCGGGAAATGCCTGTATTGGCGGAGGCACAGCAACGCAACCCAAACATCACTTTCGTCTTCGTTAACCAGGGTGAAAAAGCTGAAACGATTAACAAATTCTTGATTCAAAACGGCCTTGAACTGAGAAATCTGTTAACCGATACCGGTGGGCGTCTAGGACGCGTAACCGGAAGCCAGGCGTTACCGACAACGTTATTTTATGACGCCAGTGGCCGTCAGGTCGATGCGCATATTGGTGAGTTATCTAGGGCAACACTGGCCCGAAGCTTGTCGCATTTTTCCTCTGAGTAATTTCTATCAACATCATAAAATCGAGTATCCCAAAATGACATTCTCACTTACTAAGTACCTTATGACACCGATTATAATTGTGACAGCCACCATGTCACAGTCGGTATGGTCAGATAATCACCCTCCTGCAGTACAGCAGTTGATCGATCGCGGCCTTAATATCGCTGGCAGTTTTGAGGCACCTAGCGGCATGACGGGCTATGTAGCCGAAATGCAGGGACAACCGGTGTCATTTTACCTGACTGCGGACGGCAAACATGTGATTATTGGTCCTATGCTCAATGAAAATGGCGAAAATTTGACCGCACCCAAGATTCAGGAACTGGTCCAGGGTCCCAAAAACATAAAAGCGTGGGCAAAAATTGAAAAGAGTCACTGGGTGCGCGATGGTCACGAGAATGCGCCAACCATTATTTATACGTTTACCGATCCAAACTGCCCGTATTGCCATCGCTTCCGTCAAGCAGCCGAGCCATGGATCAAAGCAGGTAAGGTCCAGCTACGACACGTCCTCGTCGGTATTATCAAACAGGATAGTTTACCCAAAGCGGCAACGATTCTCGGGAGCCAGGATCCGCAAGAAGCCCTTCACCAAAATCAGCAAAGCTATTCCAACGGTGGCATCACCGTTGATCGGCAGATTGTCAGCGGCAATCACAAACTGATCACTGAGAATAATCAGCTCATGGATGAAATCGGACTCAACGCTACGCCAAGTATTTTCTACTACGACCGCGACGACAATATTCAGATGATACAAGGCCTACCACGCTCAGAGGAAATGTCCAATATCATGGGCAGTCCACAGCCTTGAGGGTACAAAAACTATTAGCTGTAATAAGGTTTTTCTGCTCTACAATGTGCGTTATCCCTGACGATATGATATTGATGCTGTGCGTGAACGGGCCTCGCTAGTCTTTTGCTTAATCGCTGTGCTAATTTGAATAACCGTTTACCATTTGTAATGGTCAAGTATTAATGAAGTAACTTTAAGCCGCTTTGCTCAATTCTGCCATATTTGCATAGGGGTCATATAAGCAACGGCCTGAAACTTCATCAAATGGCAACGCAAGCAAGAGAAACCAAAGACGGTTTCTTGAGTTATTCTTATCGCTTGAATGTTAAAAAACCACAATATGCTCGATTAATTACCTTTATTAAGTGTCCTAAAAGAGATGGTAGTCTTTTATGATTAATGTATAGAGACTTATAAGCATGTTGACAGGAATCGAGTTTCGACCCCATAATACAGAAATAACAGAAATAACAGAAATAACAGAAATAACAGAAGTGGCAGGGCGATGAATTATGAAGCAACTTGATACCGAACCAGTATTTTATACAACGAATAAAGTCGCCAAATTATTGGGGGTGACTGCTCGAACGATACAAATGTGGGCTGATAGTGGTCTTATTAAGGTATCTAAAACACCTGGTGGGCACAGACGTATAAGTAATGAGGAATATAAGCGATTAAGCCTTCAAATCAATTACAGTGAGAATGAAACAATAGAAGAGATCAGTAAGGAAGAACCAGCAAAAAGCACTAAATTTAATGTGCTTGTCGTGGAAGATGATCCGGATTTACTTAATTTATATCGTATGCAAATGAGTGAATGGGATTTTTCATTTGAGTTGCTAACAGCGCACGATGGTTACGAAGGGTTGCTTTTATCTGGCATCAATATTCCAAATGTCATTATTACTGATTTAATTATGCCTAGTATGGATGGTTTTCACATGATTGACTTGCTGAGTAGTCATCACTATTTAAGTGACTGTGAAATAGTTGTTGTCACTGGTTTGTCACGACAAGATATCGAGAAAAGATTTCCTTTACCTGAAAGTGTAACCGTTCTATCAAAGCCTATACCATTTGAAACGCTAAAAAATATAATTAAGTTGAAAATGGAAACTGACAGTTCAAACGACGCACTATATGGAATGATGCAAAAGCAAGTAAGCAGTACAGGCCCCCAGTAGAAGTTGGCAGTTACAGTCGCTTTCGTAGCTTAGCGATGAATTGTGCAGTAATTACATCTAGGGGAAATAAATGAATAGGGTAAATATTTTTGAGGATATGTCCGATCCGATTGTCTTGCTTAATGTCTCTGGGGACATCATTTTTTCAAATAAAGCCGCACGTAGAATCAGTCTTGTAGATAGCCTTGAGAGCATTCGTTCAATAGACTTTCAACAGTGTGTAAGTAAGGTTCTGGGGAAGGAGGTAAACACGCCCGTCATAACGACTCTAAATGATGACTTGGGTGTCGAAGGAGTGTTTGAAGTCAAAATTGATAGATGGCAATCAGCCTTTATTATTCACTTTAAAGATATCAGCAACCAAAGCCAGATAGGGATTTTGAAAAAAAATCTTATGATTATGCTCAAAGATGAGTTAGGAGCACCTCTGACAAGATTACTTGAGAGTACAGATGTTCTCATCGGCACACTAAAAAATGTCCAAGGGTCAGAAGAAAATAGGGCCTTATTAAACCAAACGCTAGAGGATGGCAGAGCCTTAATGGATTCTGTTTCGAGAATTAAATTAGTAACGGATTTATACGCTAATAAAGAAATGCAAAATAATGATCGTGTCATTCCTACAGAGGTAATTGATATTGCGCTTCAGGAACTTGAGGTTGAAATTAATGACAAACAATTATCGGTAAAAGTCGTCGCTAATATACTGGGTTCTTCAACTTTTATTGGCAGTAAGTTTTGGTTGGTTCTGGCAATTAAAGAATGTGTAAAAGAGGTTGTATCTCACTGTAAAAAAGAAGATTTAATTACTATTACACTCCACCTTCATGGTTATTTTTTGACAATAAAAATTGATAGCCAACGTCAATTAAATAATGCGAATAATTATAGTGCACTTACACTTCACGAAAGAACACTGTTTGAAAATATAAAGAATTCTTTGGAGTTTGATTTATTTTTGGCCTCACGAATAATCGAATTACATGGTGGGCATTTCAAGTCAAAAAAATATAGCAGTGGAAAAAATATTATTATTGAACTGCCGGTAGGGATGGAACTTAATACTCCAGATTTAAGTGGATTAGAACAAGCCCAACTTTATGCAAAGGATTTTGCTAAGTTGAGAATGATGAATTTTAAAAATGAAGTATGAGCATAAGCATGTTTGATAAAACCAAAGGGATGGTCATGTAAAGTTTTACATGTGGCAATGCGCATACACTAATGATGGCTCAAGCTAAAGATTACTTATTATTCGGCGTTGTTTCGCAACAGTCATCGGCAACGTTGGCTAATTTTATTATCGCTTATGCAGTTTTTATCAGAGAACAAAGGAGCAAACCATAATCCTTATTCAAAATGCCTTATTGCTATTTAATGAAGATA